>Ga0209700_101822_pt1 | contig 44190 bp, 20 predicted proteins | sample SiratroredBW_FD_187528 | JGI IMG/M metagenome (GOLD analysis project Ga0209700, IMG submission 187528) | Root nodule microbial communities of legume samples collected from California, USA - Siratro red BW (SPAdes) (version 2) | ecosystem: Host-associated > Plants > Roots > Nodule | place: USA... | reverse complement strand
ATATATTAATAATATATATATACCAATTTTAATAATATTATTTATTTTTATTAATAATAATAATGTTAATGTAATTAATAATAATAATTAGTAATAATATTAAAAATAATAATAATGTTAATAATTATAATTATAATTTTTATAAAATTAATTATTAATATTATTTATGAAAAAATTCGTAGGTAAATTACATATGGATTTGGATTTGTATATAAAATTCATATGTAATAAATCCGTATGTAATGAATCAGTATGTAAAATCCGTAGGTAATTACATATGGATTTGGATCCGTATGTAATTATATACGGATTTGGATCCGTAGATAATAAATCCGTATGTAAAATCCGTATGTAATGAATTCGTATATAGTAAATCTATATATAAAGTCCGTACGTAATGCTAAATTTATATACGGATAAAAATCTGTATGTAAATCAAGAATTTTTTGTAGTTATTGTTCTTAACTAGATTCAAATTGGTGTCTATACGAGATGGGTTAGAACTGAGTTGATTCGAGTCTGAGTATTTGAGGATTCGAGTTTAAGTAGTTTTGAAGTCTAACGAGAAGTTCACCTGCAGAAGATACTTTGATGATCAAGTAAGTATGTGATCACTAAGGTGTATGAAAGAATAAATAATGAATATGAGAGTTAAATAATAATTAAGTAATACTTTCTATAATAAGTGATATATATATATATATGACAAAAATGTTGGTAGCTCAGAAGCCTAAATCTTGAGTAACAAACCTATATGGTTACTAATACTTTGATATTATATTTATTAATATTATTATTATAATTAATATTAATATAATCGTTAACATTATATGATTATTATTATTATTAAGCCTAAATCTTGAATAACAAACCTGTGTGGTTACTAATACTTTGATATTATATTTATTAATATTAATATAATCGTTAACATTATTATTAATATGATTATTATTATTATTAATATTATTATTATTTAGTATTATTAATATTATATTTAGTGATATTGACAAAAATAATATTAATAAGAATTATAAAAAAAATAATAAAAATGAATATATAATTACAAAATTGATGTTGATGTAATAATTAAACTTATATATGTTCAAGGACTTGGACTTGAATCTATGGTATGTAAATAGTCTAAATTTAAACTTTCTTTTACAAGTTGGCATAATATTTAAATGAATTATAAAACATTTAAAAATATTAAAAATGGTATGTTTTAGATGTTTTTTATTAAAAACACGAAATAATTAGATATTTTAAATTCACTGCAGGACATTATTAGACCGCTGAAATAGCCCTACAAAACATCTGAAATAAACTTAGACAATAAATATTACATAAGTCAACTGTATTTTATTTCAATTTTTTTTATATGCATCTCATGGCATCCCCATATGCGAATCATTATTACATATTCACGTAATAATTTAAATTTTTTTAATATTAATTTTCATATAAATGTAAGTTAATTATAATAAAAGTATAGTAAAAACAAACTTGATTTTGGATGATACAATAAATGTTCCAAAATTGCTCCTACAAGTTATCATATAAATTAACTGAACAAGTTTGACCACTATTTGACTATCAATATATTAATATTTTAGTTTGTTGATTACAGAAAGAAAATCGTTATTTTATATAATTAAAATCAATAAATAACTATTTTAAAACATTTCAATTATAATATCAAAATGTTTTTTAATTAAATTGAATAGTCAATCAAGACATACAAATAAGAATAAAATAGTAATAGTTTGAAATGAGAAAAACAATTTTTTCTGGGATGATGTCTGAATACACTTTGAAAAAAGTATTAAAATTGTTTGATTAAGAACCTGAAGAAAATAAAAGTTTCACTCTTCCAATATTTAGTCTCCAAGTTATATAGTATGAAAGTAAATTGTTACCTATGTAAAAAAAAAAGTGAATAAATTATTACCACATTTCAAAATTAATAATTAGAAACTTTATAATACCAAAAAAAATTAAAATCATTAATTTATTTAACTAATTAAACCCAAAACAGGTATATGTAAGAATTTCCATTTATTATATACACGCAAAATTTTTGCCGTAACTTCGAGTAATTCCAATCAGAAAAATATGCACCGTTAGATGAGTTGACTCCGTATGCAAAACGGACGGAAAATAATCTCTAAGTAGACCGAAAAGCTTGACGAATTTGAATTCAAAATCAAAGTTAACGTTACGATTCCGTAGCTGAGGTTCGGGCTCAAAGCTATCCCCGAACCCAAGCAAAAACACTCATTCTAACTCTAGAAAACAACTACTCTTCTACTCTTCTCACTTTTCTGGGTTCTTTCTTTTTGAATCCTTTGCAAAAGACCCGCATAAAAAAGATCATTTTTTTGGGGTTCTCTTCAACTTGGGTATGCATGTGTTTTGGTTTCAGGAACAAACAAAATTGTGCCATCTTGGGTTGTGCTTATTTTGTGTGATCATTTTGGTTTTCACTCTCATTTCTTAAAACCTTGCAGGAACCGGGTTTTTGGGTTTCTTTTTTTATTAATCATGGAGGTTGGTACGATAGATAAGACTCGTGATTTCAACATGGCTTCAAGAAAAGCTGAAGAAGCGGGTCAGTTTGAGTTTTCCTAGGCCAAGGGTTCACTTTTGTGCTTGATTTTGTATTCCAAGATTTTTACTTGACGAAGATGATGATTGCTGATGAAGAAAAACTTCCTTCTTTTGCTAAAAGAATTCTTCATTTCCATGTTCCTGTGCTATTGAATTGTCTGATAGAATGTTACAACAAATTGTGCAGCTTGCAGACGCTATATGGCAACTCAGTGGCTAGAAAGCCAAGTGGGTCCTCTTGGTATATCGAGCCAGCCTACAGAGAGAGAACTCATTTCTTGCTTGAGAAATGGTCTGATTCTTTGCAATGCCATTAACAAGATTCATCCAGGAGCAGTACCTAAAGTATGATTTATGTTTATTTATTGTATATTCAAATAAAAAGCTGTTGTATAATCAATTGGTAGCAGGTTCATATTAGGAAGTTTGAGTTTTTCCTTTTTATTCTCTCTTTTTCTTCTCCCCACAAAATGCTTAAACCACTTTCTGATGATGGTTTTTTAAGGTTGTGGTTGTGGATAATCAAATGGCTTCACAATCACTTACCTGGGATTCTCAGCCATTGCCCGCCTACCAGTATTTTGTAAATTTACGCAACTTTCTTGTTGCAATGGAGGAATTAAATCTTCCGGCTTTTGAAGCTTCTGATCTTGAAAGGGTAAGTTTCTTTATAGCTTTCACATTATCCACTTGCACTTCCAAATAATTCACTCGTAGTGCTTATTTTGATCTATGTAGCTATGTGCAATTGGTGTGATCTATAATGAGAAAGAGAAGAGTTTTTATCTGTAGATTTGGATAGTGCTCTAGCGTTTGATTATAGATGTATGAACAAGTATGTTGGTTATTATTTTCAGGATACACTAGAGAAGGGATCGGCATCCAAAGTGGTTGATTGCATTTTGGCACTTAAATCGTTTCATGAGTTGAAGCAGATGAACAATCAGAATGGATACAACAAATGTATAAAATCTCCTTTACCTATGAGAATGCAATCAAGAGCTGCAGCTGCACTCCCCTCTGATGCTTGTAGGCAATTGGATTTGTCTGCTACAATGGAAAAGATGCCTCCCGCTGAGAGCAAGTTTTTGAATCGAGAAGGTTTGATCCCTTAATCTTAATATATTTTTATGATCTGTTTTACTTCTGAGAGCTGAAGGCGAGCTGCACAGGATAATGCAAGCTACCAGAGTTTGCCAGTTTCCATCACTTAAGAGGAAAATCAGTTTGGAATGATGATTGCTCTTAATATGCTCTTTTTAAATTTTCAGTCAATAATCAATTGTTGATATCATAAAATTTGTTTGAAAAAGAAATTATTTACATGATTGAGTGATTGGAATTTTTCAAAGCTCAATCAATGAATAAAAGGCTGGACTTTTTTTACCTGGGCTAATTTACTATAAATCCTTGAGTGAAAACACTGTAAAACTCAAACATATTATCATTCATCTCTTGCTATGAGGAAAGAAGGACAATGTTATTCCACTTTATGACAAAAGGAAACTATATTTTGTTTTGATTGCATGTGATCAGTCAATTGTTATCAGTTTTTCCATTTAGACTACGATAAACTGTCTTTGTATCCTTCTGTGCACTTGAATGATTGTAATTTTCTTGCTACTGCTATTATTGGATGCACAACAGAAATTATGGAATTACTTGCCAAGCAACTGGTTGACCGTATGCTTGATGCCAAAGAAAATATTGATGGAAACATCATTGCTTCTCTCCGTAAAGAACACCTGCTAGCGGTGAGTAGTAGTCATAAGAACAACTAAGTCTAATTGAAAGTAGGATTCAGTCAACACATGCCTAAACAACACTTTTTAAGGAATCAAAAAATGAAAAGTATGTAATGAAAGTATATCCTTTAAAACATATTTACTTTTTTGTTTAATATTTTATATTTTTGAATTCGTATTTGGTGCTAGTTTGACATTTTTCTTAAAATTAACATGCTGAGATAAGAAATAGATTGATTAGCCATTAAGTGTTTTATCTCCCACCTAATTTCTTTTTATTTACTGCAGGATCCAATAAACGTATTTAATCAGATAATGGCATGTTGTAATGGGGAACAACCATCTACAAGGTTCCATGAGGTTAGTTTGAGTAGATCAAATGTATGCTGATTCATGATGAGTTATATTGTTGTCCATCCTTCTTGCTGAAATTGTGTGGGATTAAGATAAACAATTGCAAACAGTCAGTCATACTTGGTTTCGTAAGCCAAAGAGCCAATATTTTGGTCAGAATGAGTTTATCCCGATTCATAACTTACTGCTTGTAGCTGCTACTTTTATAGCCAACATTAAATCATGTGAAAGGACAACTGAACAAGGCTTATTTGTCTTTCTAGCCTAGCATTCAATTGTGATTGAACTTTGAAGAAGATTTTGAAACGGACACTGATATCATAGTTTATTGTAAATATTTTCTTCACCTCAGCTTTCACTATGATTCTTGACCTAACATAATTGCCATTGCTTCTAAAGGATTTTGTAAAAGAAGAGGGGTTATCACTTCGTTCCACATCTACACAATCAGATGCTTTATCTGCTCCTGACAATTTTAAGGTACTTTTTCTTTTCTGTAATATATTTCATACTAGAATAGTTACAGATGATGGTTAAAACATAGAGAGACAAAGAATAATTATGTTCAAAGGAAAGAATTAAAATGATTATCATAGTTTGACATGTTAATGTGGTTTACCAAATTTTGCCCCATCAGAAAAAAAAAATTGTTTTCTTTTACCACAACATTTAGATCATCAATATTGTAATGCACTGGATATAAATGATATCAATTTTTGATTCTAAGTTGCCCACTTGTACAGCGTTGCCAAGCTTGTCCCGGAAAATGCAAGTGCAACCAGGAGCATCTTTTAAACATTCAAGAAAAAGAACTTGTGGTATGCATTTGTACAGCTTGTTTTCACTTTAAGCAATGAATTGAATTTATTTTAATTAGAAATCAGAATTTGAACTATGCTCAGTGTAGGAGGGCTAAATTATAGTTTAACAACCAGCTAAAACAACTGAGAAGGTTATTGCAAAATACTGTGTCTCGCTACTCTTCGTAGTCATTTTTGTCACATCAAAACTTCAAGTGCTTTCTGCATGTATGCTGGTTATGTTAACTCTTAATTTACTTTCTAGAGTAAATGAGAGAAAACATCACATTTAGAACAATAGATATGCAATGAACGAGAGTGGCATTTGATGGAATAAACTTGTTCCCTAGTGATTTAGGAAATATGAAGACAATTGACCTTGTATGCCTGGTCGTAGAAATATGGTTATTTTTTATATTCTATTCCAAGTAGAACCTAAAGGGGTAGTACTGAGATAATTCTTTGGTGGAAACACAGATTGGGTCTACTGCATTTGTTGAGGTGTGTAAATTTATTTTTTCAGGATCTCAAGGCTTTGAAGTTGAAAATTAAGAAAGAGTTTGAAGATATGCAGTCACAGTTTCAAGGATTTTTCAATGACATTGGTATGAATAACCATTAACTTTGCCAGTCTTTTTTAGCTTCATCGTTGGCAAAATAAGATTTAGTTGCTTTTCTTTGCTTCCTTTCAATGCTACATCTCCTCACTATAAAAGGGGGTGCCATGTTGCTTAAGTTAATGAGACAAACATCCATCACTGTATATCCCAATGATTTTAAACTTCATCTTTCTGTTACTTAGCTTTTGGGGTTGGTACGGTGACTTTCTAGAAAATAAAAATTAATGAGGTGATGGTCAAGTTAAAGAAATGTATCCGTGTTTCAAGGAATTTCTGTCCTGTACCTGTCTATACAAAATGACATTTTCTCCTAAAAATTCTGTTAATAGTTCTGTATGTTGCTTCATGAATTCAGGAAGTCAAATACAGGAGATGTCAACTAAAGCTATTGGATATAACAGAGTAGTAGAAGAGAATAGGAAACTATACAATATGGTCCAAGATTTGAAAGGTTGAAATACTTTTAGTTTGATTATGTTTAATGTATAAGGTCACTTTCTTTTTGTGTATTCTTGATGATAAGTTAGTTTTGAACTCAGGTAATATTCGAGTTTACTGCAGAGTCAGGCCATCATTCCGGGCTGAATCAAGTAATATTGTTGATTTCATTGGGGAAGATGGTTCTCTATTCATTTTAGATCCATCAAAAACACTGAAAGATGGAAGAAAGCTTTTTCAGTTTAATCGTGTTTTTGGTCCAACAGCTGGCCAAGGTAGAGTTCCAAAAACCAATAGTATTTTGAACCAGTGTGACTACCTTTGTCTCCTACCATCTCTTTGTTGACATTTACCGTTTTGTACTCAGATGAGGTTTACAAGGATACTCAACCATTGATTAGATCTGTGATGGATGGATACAATGTTTGTATTTTTGCTTATGGTCAAACTGGATCTGGAAAGACTCACACCATGGTAAGATACTGAATATCCCACTGCTTCAGTTGCATCATGGATGTGTTGTTTACATTGATTCTAAAAGTAGAAAATTAAGATGAAAATTGCATTTCAGATAGGAAATATACTAACATTGCATTAGTGTCCTGGCCCCTGGTCAAAGCAACCAGCAATGACAGTTCATTATATTTGCAGACTGAAAACCAGGATTATTCAATCAAATATTTCTTTTTTGCTGCAGAGTGGTCCATCAGGTGGAACATTTAAGGATATGGGAATCAATTATCTGGCTCTTAATGATCTTTTTCATATATCTAATGAAAGGAATGACATGGTAAACTATGACATTTGTGTTCAAATGGTTGAGATTTACAATGAACAAGTTAGAGATCTACTTGCAGCGGACAAAACTGACAACAAATATCCTTTTCATATTCATTATTCCATATATTTTCACACTGTTCTAAAGAAATAAGCAAGAGTAGGATTTATTTATAGTCCCTTGACCTTAACTAGACCTTACAATAGAAATCCGGAGCTGCAATGATGATGGGTTGAGCCTTCCAGATGCCAAATTGCGTCCTGTGAAGTCTACAACTGATGTTATGACCCTCATGAAACTTGGTGAGATTAATCGCGCTGTTAGTTTGACTGCAATGAACAACAGGAGTAGTCGTTCCCACAGGTGAATTTCTGCTTTTCTTATATGAAGTATCTGGGGTTGTTTGAGGCACTGACAAGGCTGATCAACATGTTTCAGTGTACTTACTGTGCATGTTCATGGCAAAGATACATCTGGTAACTCCATTCGCAGTTGCTTGCACTTGGTAGACCTAGCTGGAAGTGAACGAGTAGACAAGTCTGAAGTAACAGGGGAAAGACTAAAGGAAGCCCAATATATTAACAAATCTCTTTCTTGTTTGGGAGATGTGATCACAGCCCTGGCTCAAAAGAATTCTCACATCCCTTACAGGAACAGCAAACTCACTCTACTTTTGCAAGACTCCTTAGGTGCATATGCTAATATCATATCATTTTCATTCTCTCTTCCAATTCCAGCCTTTTCTTTTGTAGAATTCCAATAGTAGGGTGAGATGATGTCACAGAAAAGCTTTGGAGACTCTACTTTTTCTTTTCTAACCACATGACTAAATGTTTGTTAGTAATGTGTTTTCTCTTGCAAATTTTTTGCATTAGGTGGACATGCAAAAACATTGATGTTTGCTCATGTGAGTCCGGAAGCAGATTCCTTTGGTGAAACAGTGAGTACTTTAAAGTTTGCTCAGAGGGTTTCCTCTGTGGAACTGGGGGCAGCCCGTTTGAACAAAGAAAGCAGTGAGGTTATGCAACTTAAACAACAGGTTAGAATGTAAATTTGTGACACAAACATTTTGTAACTTCTATACATGCTCTAAGAATTAGACCGTCACTCAGTATCATAGATATATGTAAGAGTTGAAGTGTCGAGAGTATGCTCTAAAATCCGATGAAGTCAAAGTGATTTGTTTTACTTCATATTAGGTTGAGAGCCTTAAGATTGCATTGGCAACCAAGGAAGCTCAGAAAACTCCATTGCCCTCTCGAAGACTTAGCATTGAGAACTGCAGTGCTGTAAAGACCGATAAACCTGTGAGTCGTGAGGATAGAAGTGGAGCTAGATCACCACTTCCGTTACCTCGTTCCAGAAGATTAAGTTTGGAAGGTTCAAAAACTATCAAGAAAGATGCTCTGCAATATGAGCCAATATCTATGCAGACATATCGACCAATGCAAGATGCAGAGGCTGTGTCAAAACTAAATGGCCAGTTCAGCAGTGGCAATTCCAGGTCAGAGTTGCACACCAAAACCCCTCGAAGTCCTACAAGCATTTCCTATCAAAAGAGATTGATAAAATTAAATGATGGCATGCAAGTTCATCCTATTAAATTGCCTCAAACACCTGAACCACCTGTTCGGGATGGAAATGATGTACATGCCTCTAAGGTGATGGGTAGCACAAATGGCAAAGGATCCCAGATAAGAAGATCCTTGAGGACAACAATAGGGAAACTGATCAATGGCCCTGATAAGAGGTGTGTTCTAACTGTTTACTTGTACTGTTTAAATAAACTACTCATACCTCAGTTTTAGGAGAAAATAGACAAGAAGTTTTCTATAAGAAGTCAAGTTCTTAAGTTGGTTTTAACTACCTCAGTTTTAGGAGAAAATAGTCTAGAAGTTTTCTATAAGAAGTCATTTTCTTAAGTTGATTTTGACTTACCTCAGTTTTAGTAAAAAATAAATGCGTAAGTTTTCTAGAAGAAGTCAAGTGTATAAGTTGATTTTGATTAATGGATAAGTTCAATTCTTTTAGTTTCTTATTTCTTTTCTGTAAGTGTTAATGAAGATTATCCAAATGCAACCTTAATAATAGTGTAAGCTTCCTCTGAAAATATGCAGAAGCCAACAAGTTATGGTTGAAGTCAAGTCACCCATCAGGGGCACTGGCCTTAGAAATAGTGTAAAATCACCCACCAGGGGCACTGGCTATACCAATAATGTAAAATCACCAATTTCAGCTGTTGAGAGAACAAAGAGGAGGCAATCTCTAACAGGGATTCAAGCACCACTGCCAAACAACTCACGTAGATCTTCACTTGGAGGAAAGCCAGTACTAGCATGTAAGTTAAAACCTATACAACTGCCATTTTACATTTATCAAATGATATGAAAATATATCCATGATGCTGTTCTTCAATATTCTAAAACTATAGTTTTTTGGTGTCATATTTGAAGATGACAACAAGGAGACAAACGCAAGAACTCCTACAAATCCTCATTCAGACACCAAGGCTTCAAAACGGTGGCTGTAGATCAGTGACATTGCTGACTTAGTTTAGGACAAGCTCACTTTGGTGGGAGAATTTTGGTTTTATGATCAAGTTAACAACAGTGTAAAAAATGTCACAGTATTTATCTTTCAAGGAGGATATCTTTCCAAAGGGGCATTCTTGTAATTACAAAAAATTCAAGAAACTCAGAAAATGAAATTAAAAATTGTGAAGTTCATTCATGTAGGCTGAAGTTCTTGTTTTACTCTAGCAGCAAGTGGTGGCCTATACCACATGAAGGACTCAAAACAATGTTGATCGTAATAATTTTGAAACAACATAGTATGGTGGGAAAGTTGTGTACGTAGTTTGGAGCCCCATTCCAGTTGCCCACATGGGTGGAGTCTTGGAGTAGAGGCCTATCATGTGATAACATGACAAGTCAAGTTGAGTCATTTTCCCTCTTCAAGATAAAAAACTAAAAATGGACCACCAACAACCTAATTTTTCCCAATGGTTTTGTTATTTGTTATAGAAAAAAGTTAGGATAAGAGATATAGATAAACACACGAGAAAATTATATTTAAGCACTTTGCAGCGTGTAATTCACATCAATAAATTTTGAGTGTATAAATGACATTCTAATAAATTTGAGTATATTTTATCTGATTCATATTTTAATAACTTGCAATTTTTAGGTCAGGCCTGGTCTAATGTTGAGTCAATTGACTATTTTAATTTACATTAAAAAAATCAAAAGTTTAAAAGTAATAATAATTTTAAATTGAAAATTAAAAATTAAAAATATATTTTTAAACTTTAAATTATTGATAAAATTCATTTTCATTTAGATATATATTGATTTAATATATAACTTATAATACATGGTTATATTTTAATAAAATATTTTTTAATGCTTTTATTGTTTAAAATATGATTTATGAATTTATAAAATAGGTTGACTCATAAACTTACTAATTGACTTTACGTTAAATCTATTTAAATTGTGGACTGAATATAGACTGGGAAAATAATTAATTTAGTCCACAATTTTGTTAGAGAGACCAAACCCATTTTCATCTCTGTTAAGGAATGTTGAAAAAACAAGACAAAATGAGTGAAACACGTTGAGTAGAATATTTTTCTTCTATACATACTTTGTATCACTGCATTTACTTATAATAATTTCTCTTTGAAATACATTAAAAAAAACATTTGGTAAAAAGCACTACAACTGTGATTAATCTTTGCCTTAATGAGAAAAATCAGTGAAATCACAAATCTTTCAACATAAGTCAATACATAATACTAAAGTTTGTTCCAAAGCACCTGGCTAAACAACATAGTTAAACTTGCAAATCCACATAAATAGTTATTTCAATACAAATTATAGTACAAAATGTGTGAATAGATTGAGGATATGTGGATATGATATATTGTACAAACACTGCATGTTGTGAGCTTCCCCTTCATAGTTTATTACCGTTAGTGGTCCCCACTGAATCTGCTCAACATGTCACATGTCCAAAATGGAGTTTCCATGCTGAGATCCAATTATGGCTGCAACAGAAGACTCATCACATGCTCAAACACCACTACGCAATCCTCGAGGATAACATTGCCACCCTACACAACTGTTCAAAGAACAACATAGTTGCCTGTTTCAGGTACAACATACACCTATCATACATACACTTCTTTAACACTTCAAGCATTGCCCCTTTAACTTTGTATAATTAGATATGCATTATTACATATTCTCTTCATAAATGAACGTGTCAGATAATTAATTAGCCTAAGAAATCAAGAAAAAAATCACCTATGCTTTTAGGCACAATTTTAGGTTCCATCCGTACGTGGCAGGGATGGATTTTAACTCTATATCAAAAGGTAGCAGCTTTGCACTGTTGTTGTTAGCTTTCTTGGATTCCCCTTTGCCCTTTTCTAATCGAATATGTTATATCCAAAAGATGAGAAAAAAATGAGGGAAGTAGCAAATTATAGCTTTTACTTACACATCCTAGTATACATTTATATATGCTTGCTGTACTAAGAACTTTGCAGGTATGCATGAGAATGAAAAAATTGCTTTACACATTAAAGAATGAATATGGTTAATGAAACCATTGAAATTCACATTGGTTGGTGCTGAAGATTGTGTTTTGATTTGGAGAGTGTATACTCATAGGCTCGATGTAACCTTTTTCTGAATCTTCCGAGGTCTAACATCACATTTTGGCTGTCAAGATAGATCTTCTTTGTGTATTCCCACCCCTTCTTGTTGATGCTTGCAGGGTCTCTTAGAATAGGATCATTTTTATCATATTTCTTATACAAAGTGCTCTCTCTAGGATGAATTTCATAGCCAATGTATTTCAAACCAAGCTTCCTTGCAGGTTCTCCATAATAAGTTTCTGCTGCCCACGTGGTTCCTAAAGGAACCACTTGAATAAACACAGAGCCAGGTCTCAAAAACATAAAATGAGTCATGGCTGCTCCATGAACACCAATCATGACATCACTTGCATTAAGAGTCCTATAAATCTTGGCCATTTCTGTTGTTCTGTCTGGTTTCAGAACTTGCACCATAAACCCAATTTCCTTCGCCATCTTCACCAACAAATTCTCATTGGTTATGGCTCTTGACCCACTTCTAGAGAGAATAACCAACTTTGGTTTCTTACTTGGATTTTCTTGCACATGTTGCTTAATATACTCTTGTTGAGAGGTTTCTGATGACTGAGATGAAGAGACTTGTTCTCTTGATTTTTCTTGTGCTTTTCTTTCCTCCTGAATCAAACCCTTAATCCTAGGCCAATAAGCTTTATCCAAAAGGTTCCTAAAATCAACAATGCTCTTTTTACCCCTCATCAATGCAGAATCCACAGTTAGCTCATCATGGATTCTGAGACCAACTATGGCTTCTGGGAAGCAATGAGTTCTGTTGTCTCCTCTAAAATCAATTGGTGGAAAATCAGACAGCCGAGAAAGAATGTCCCCGTACTTCATGATCCACCAGTTATGATATTCAAGAATCACAAACACAACCTTCTTCTTGAAATGCTGTGAAGTAATGTATAAGGGTATGATTCCGTCATTGAATTCATGATAAACATTGCCAGTGTAGCCCCCATTAGAGAAGAACACTGCTGGAACATCGTGTTGGACATCACATCCACCAACAGCATTTGCTTTCTTTGAGATAAGGCTTAATTCATCGATGGTGTTCATAACACTTGTCTCCCATTTTCGAGTATATGGCTTGATCTTTTCATGTTGGAGTTCCTCTTCAGCAGAAACATTATCACTGCTCCTTGGATTGTAGAGTAAGATCGAAGAGGAAGCAGAGTGCGTTCTTATATCACCTTTCATCATACACACATCAGAACGAAAACCACTTCTATCACAGCAAATAGTTCCTGCGTTACCAAAAGAGCACAAAACATTATTCAGAGAAAATAACACAAAACCAACAAAACAAGCATAAATTTCTAAAATTTATCATTAAAAAAAGGCAATCTTTAAAACCAATTAACAGCAGGAACTTTCTCAGTAAAACACACAAATTTCATTACTTGGTCAGGCTAATTTTGCTAGCAACGAACTAAACCAAGGAAAATCCATGGGGGCTACCCTTTTTCAACGATTATGTTTGGCAATCCACGTAAAAAAAAAAAAAAAAAAAAAAAAAAAAAAAAAAAAAAAAAAAAAAAAAAAAAAAAAAAAAAAAAAAAAAAAAAAAAAAAAAAAAAAAAAAAAAACACTGGGTAGAAGGACAGGGAACAGGAATACTACTCACCAGCAGAAACAGAGGAGCAAGTAGAATCATTTACAGGAACCCCATCTGAGTTGCCATCATTTTCAACAGCGGGAGAGTCTGAAAAGAAGAGAAGAAGATCAACACAAAGAGCAAGCAACAGAGAGAAAAAGAAACGGAGAGATGAAGCTAGGTGGTTGCTTACACAAGAGAGAGAACGAGAAGGAGGGGGGAAGGAAAAGGGGTGCGAAGACGTAGCAGCAAGAGAGGAAGGTGATGAGTAGGAGGAAAGACAAGAGCTTTGGCCTGGTTCTCTTGTTGTAGTAGGCAGAGCTTGAGCAATCCAAGGTGATGACAGTGTGTGAGTCTTCATCTCTGGTGGACTCTGCATTAGGCTTTCTGGGTTGATGGGAGCGGTGGTAGTGTACCATAGTGCTATCAAAGAAAAGCTACAGTCTTTACGACTTTTGGCAGTGTGAAAAAGCTGAGAGACAGAGAGAGAGAAGAAAAGGCTTAAAAAGTTGAAATGGGTGCACCACAACACAAGAGAAGAAGGCAAAACTGTGTTTAAGGCAAATGGTATTTGCTTGTTTGTTTGCTGAGAGAGAAGAAGCAGAAGGTGGTTTGGTTTTGATGGTATGAGGTAATGAAAGAAAGGAATAAAAGGAGAGAGGCGTGAGAAGGAAGAGAATTGGGTGGCAAAAGGAGTTAGAAAGAAAGAAGAAATGTTTGAATTGGGAAGGAAAGTGGCTGGCTGTGTTTGGAGCAAAGCCAGCAGGCAACAGTCAACTTCGTCAGCCGCGTCTGAATCAGGAACACGCGGCTACCTAGGTAAGCTTCTTCCCATATACAACTATAAATACTTAAATGGAAATATAATAGTAGCTCATTTTTACATAATTAATTAATAAACTTGAGTTTAGATCTTAATTAATAATAAAGTTGTGTGATTCAGTGGAATTCATTCCTAAACAACGTCTCAACTACAACTTTTTAAAGGGGAATCAAGTTGCTATGAAAGAGAATTAATTGAAGACCGTCATAGAACTATCACTTTGACACTGTAAACAATAATTTACTTCCATTTGATACTGAAAAATAATATTATTTTATTAAAATAATATTATTTTATTAAAATATTATATTTTATTATAAAAAATAGAAGTGAAATGATATAAGTTTTGTACAATAATGTGAAAGTATATTTATTCTAGAATTAATATGAATGAAATCTATGCATCTTACAATTATTTAAAAATGTTCAAATTAAATTTGTATTAAATACAAGGGTGTTTCTGAGATGATATTGTGATAAAAATAATTAAATAAAGTCGAAAAAATGATTATTTATGATTGTTTTTAATAATGTAATAATATAAAATTTTATATTATTTTATACATTATGATTTTAAGTTGAAATATTTGTTTAATAAAAAAATAATGAAACGTGAAACTGACAGGGACATGATTTTTTACAAGATTATAATAAATTATAATATTCAATTCAACTATAAAGCTAATATGGTTTTTAATTTCCTAAGTTGGAAGATAATCCAAAATTACTTAAAGTTTATAGAGATATAAGTTTGGATGACATTGAGATTTGATCATATTAGTTAATGATTTTCTTGTACAATATGAAAATATTAGTTAATGATTTTTTTGGTATAATAGGGAAAAAATAATTCATTGATTTTAGTTTAAGATGTATCAAAAAATTGTTACGTTTAGATAGAGTTAAATGGTTTTCTATTAGATTTTATGAGATACTAAAGTTTAGAGGGAATGATGTACTACTTATTATGGACTATTTGACAAAAAATATTTATTTTTTATTATTAAACTAGAGATATTTTTTTTTTCAGGGATTAACACATATGAACATTTGCATAAGAGAGAGATAGTCAAAATTGTAAGGAGAATTTGCGAGTATAATCTATAATAGAGATCTTAGGTTTATTTTTAGCTTTTGATAGACATTATAAGAGACCGTCGAGACCAAATTAAGACTCAATTCAACTTATCATCTTTAGACAAATGGATAGTTAAATAGAACCATCTAATCTTTGAAAAATTTGTAAAGGACATGTGTGTTAGACTATCTAGGAAGTTAGGACAAAATCTTATCATTGGTGGAATTTACACATAATAAAACCTTATCAGACAAGTATTTAGATGACACCATATAAGATACTATATGATAGGAAATACAGGACACCTCTTTGATAATATCAAGGATGTGAAAATGCTTTGCTGGAACCAAAATTGTTGCAACATACTATTGAGAAGATATGACAAATACAAGACTATACAAGGACTCCTCATAGGCATAAATCATATGCATATAAAAAAAGCATAACCCTCAAGTTTATAATAGATAACCATGTGTTCTTAAGGTTTTCTCTTACTGCAAGTGTGACGAGTGATGAATCCAAGAAGTTGACTCCTAAATTTATTAGACTATATCAAGTTTCTTAGGAAGATAGGTTCAATTACTTATGAGATTGCCTTCTCATCTTTCCAAATTGCATAATATGTCTCATATATCCCTATTGAAAAAATACATACTAGATTCAATTGATGTTTTAGAACGGGATAACGTTCAAATTAAGAAAGATTTATTATATGGTGTTAAACTAACGAGAGTTTAAAACATGAGATAAGACAACTCAAAGACAAAGATATTGACATGGTTAAAGTGTCGTGGGACTTGAATACTAGTGTGATTCCACATCGAAACTATAAGACAAGATAAAAGCATTTTACCTATCCTTATCTTTTGGTTAGTAAGTGAATTTTGGAGAAAGAATTTTCTTTTTGTGAAGGAGAACATATAATCTTAGTTTTAAAAGATTAAATTTAAATGGAAACATAAAATAAGGTTTATAAATAAAATATAGGTGTTAATTCTTTATTTTATTAATAATTTTATCTTTCTAAAATTCATTTTCTGTAAAGTCTCTCTTAGTTTAAATAACAACAAAAACTCTATTGTGTTGCCAAGTTATACAACTGAAGAGGTAGCAAGTTAAGGATCGATCAAAGATGTGATCTTTATAAGTAGTTCAATTCGTAATAAAGATTTCACACCTTCTTGTTTCCTCTATGGGTGTTTTGTAGAGAGGAGATCTTGTTGGTGTAGGGTTTGACATTTGAAGATCTATGGTAGTAGCTATATTTATAGAAGGACCAAAGGAAGATTTATAGGCACTATATCTCTAGGTAAGGGGAGTTAATGTTAACAATTAATAAAATGATTGTTTAGATGTGTAAATATTGTGGGAGTTGAATTATTGTGTTTGTAGAAATTAATAGGTATACCTTTGTATATTATTTTTTTGAGTAAAATGAAGTGTACCATGTTGTGATTCTTTTGGAGATGATTATGAATATGGTTGATATGTTAGATGAATTGGAGAAATTTTTGGTGTTAAATTTGTTGGTTAAGTCTCTATTAATTGAAAAAAAGATAATGTTCTCACATGTGATATCAGTGAAGCGGTGGTTCATTATAAAGTTGTGTATAATTATTACCTTCACCACTTACTATTGTTTCAACGATAACATGAATACTCAAACAATATAATATATAACTCAAGTGAAAGTTTGTAGCTTGAATGAGAGATAGGTCAAGGAAACTCTCTCTTCTCTAAAATAAATGGCGCTCAAGCAAGAATTGTGCTAATGATGCATGAGCTCTATAACTTATGAGGCCATGAAACTATGTTTTAACTCTCAAGCAATGGTATGATCACTTAAGCATTAGTGAAATATGTGCTTTATGCTTTGGAATTTGTTATCATTTAAGGGTTGCTAGAACAATCAAGTGATGAACACTCAAGTGTGAAGTGGTCATCTGAGTAAGGAAAAGACAAAATCAATTTACTATCAGGATTATCTCATTCAAGTAGTGTGAGATCGCTCAAGTAAGAAAGTCCTCCTCAATTAGAAAACAAGGTTGTTCAAACCAGATAAACTCATTCAAGTGACACTTGGTTATGATTATTATGTTTGGTGATGTATTATTTCATATGTTGTTGATACATATGATTAATGTGTGATATGCATGAGATGTGTATATTGAGCTAAATGATGTAATGCATAATTGATATGATATATACATGCACACATATTGTTATATTTGTGTTATATATTGGTATTTGGAGGTGTATATCTTGAAATACAATGTTCTCATTAAAATTTGTGATGTATAATGAAATTAATAAGTATGTATGTTTTATATGTTTGTGTATTATGTGGTATGATTTTAATTTAAATTAACTCATGTTGTATGTATGTTTGTGAGTTGCTATGATTGTATGTGGTAATAAGCATAATATGCTTTTATTTTACTTGTATTGGAGGTTGTATATATATATATATATATATATATATATATATAGATATATTTATTATTTGTATGTATATTTATTACGTATAGTTTTTGAAAATTTTATGGAATGGATATTTTGTAAGTATTTTAGATATAGGAATATAATGTTGTATATATATAGTAGTTAAATAAGACGTTACAATGTTTATATTAGTAATAATACGAGTTGAAATTTATTGTTACATTTTATTATTAGTTTCATAAATAGATAAGTAATTAATAATATAATCACTATATACTAGTATTTTATTTTTGTTAATAATTAAATGACATATTAACGATGGATCAAAATTACTTGATTTTAGAAAAAGTTTGAAAGATTAAATATAAAATTAAATTTTATAAGGATCGAAATTGCATATTTATAAAAGGCTAATTCATTAACCTATTTAGACATAAATCAATCACAATATAAATCTAATTATTAAATTAAAACACTTGGTAATATATAAAAGTCATCTCACAAATTTAAATCATTTCCTAAATTTATATTTTAATTCAAATTGAGATAAATGTCAATTTGTCTTATCACAAATTTAAATCATTTCCTAAATTTATATTCTATTTCAAATTAAGATAAATGTCGATTTGTCTTATACAGACTTATCTTACTTCTTAAGACATTGAGACTCTAAAACGAAAATAAATTAATGATGCTCAATATTCTTTAATAGTCGAATTTAACAAGCAAACATATCACAATAACCTTAATCTTATACGAATATATTTTCTTCCATCGAAGTCTCACATGCAAAATAGGAAATGATTTTTTTTCCAACCTAAATCTCACGTAAACAGAAAAGAAAACTTAAAATTTAGGAGAAAAAGAAAAACATACTTTGAATGAAATTTTCAGAAATTATTGCAAGTTAAATCCTAACTTAAAAAATATGAAAAGAGAAAAGTACGATAAATCTTTTAAAAAAAATAAGAAATAAAAGATAAAAAATAATAATAAAATATTTTATCTCCATATTTTGTAGATTTTAAAATAAACTTAAAACTTAAATATCATTATTTATTTAACTTTTAAATATCCATACGTAATATTCATAAAAACAAGTATTCATATTTATAAAGTTTTTATTTTTTTTATTAGGCGAAGTAACAAATAATTTTTTCAAAATAAAAAATAAATAATTGACCAGTATTAATAAAGAGTAAATTATACCAAAACTCTCGAGCCTTTTCAAATTACATTGAAATCCTAGTTTTTCTAATTCTAGACAATCTTCTCCTTTTATTAGTTTTAAACCAACCAAATGCAAAAAGCTAGCTAATTGTCTTGTTCTTCAAATATATTTAAAAAATATTGTTCTCATAGTGTAGAATATAAGAATGTGAAAATAGTATATACTAAAAATAAATTCTTATAATCTTTTAATAAAGACGAAAATATTTATTTTATTATTATATTTTAAAAAGTGTAAATATGTTTATAATCCCTGAAACAAAATTAATTTTATATATATGACATTTTATAATAATTTTTTCATCCTTATAATTTTTTTAAAATTAAAATGAAAAATATTAATTATACAGAGAGTGTTTCAAATTAAGATAAATTTTTTAGGCACTTAATTTAATCAGATAATGTATTTATCATTTAATAAAAATAATTATTATTTAAAATTAAATTATTATATTTATCATTTAGTTTTAAATAATGATTATTGTTTTATCTAACACATAATTTTAACTTATTATAGTTAATAATTATAAAAAAATGTGATTTTTGTATTTAGAAATAAAGTTCTTCGTTATAATATATTAGAAAATATATGATTTTACAATCATTTAAAATTACAATATAAAAAATTAATAATATATATACATACCTAATAAATTATAAGATTCTAAGTAAATTAGAATTATTTTAAATAAAAAAATATTTTTATTTATATAAAACAATAAATACAGTATTTAATTAAATTACGCACTTAAAAAATCTAATTATATTTATTTAAAATATTTTTTAGCTATATTAATTAACATTTTTCATTTTTAACTTTAAACTAAATTTAAAACTAATTTATACTCTTACAAACGGTGTTTTTACAAATGGTGTTTGTAAAATTAAAAATACATTTAAATTTATTTTAAAGTAGAAAAACTACGTTTCTACAATATTATATAGTATACCTCAAGCAACACACAACGAATAAAGATGAAACATTTTTTTTTTCTCTGGAGAGGAATTGCTTTCTGTTAAATAATTAGAAAAATTCCTAAAAAAGAAAAGTATAAAATGAAATATTGCATTATTAAAAAAAAAGTATTGTAGTTCAAACCGTCTTAATCACTGAGATTGCCAAATTCTTTTCTTTGCGTTTCGAAATTGTCTTACGAAGAGCGCAGAACAACTTATTTAACGCGCCTTTAAGCGCGTCATCATCAAATCAACATCCACCTCATTTTTCCCATGTTTACTCAAATTCAAGGTTAGTCAAATTTATGATGAATATTAATGTTAATTATATATTAATCAATCCAATCATCATTATTCTGGCCATCTTAAGATAGTGATTGGTTTGCTGGCATGACAAATTCAAACAGATTGAGAAAAAAAGGATCAAGGTAATAAAAAAATAGTTACCAAAATTTTAAATTTATATTTGATTATCTACATGCCCATATAATTTTCAATAATATGCAAAGTTATTGTTTACTTTTATTTTTATGAAGAGGTGTATCTTTTCATCAATATATTATAATTAATATAAAATACTTAATTACGTTTTTAGTTCCCTTATTTATTTATTTATTTTATTTGGTCTAATTATAAATAAGATGTGTTGGTAGAAAGGAGAAACATAAAGAATAAAAAGAATGGAAGGAATAAGGAGACTGTTTCAAAGCCATCACATCTATGAAGGATAATGACTCATTTCTGTCAAAAACAATTTGATTAGGCCATCAATGTATGCAAGGCACCTCTTGATAATTGAGTTATCTATGGATTGAAGGAATTGACAATATAAGAAGAAATATTTTTTTTAAAAATATTTAATTTCTTTTCTCATTCTTCACCTTTCCCAAAATGCAAAGAGTGTAAATATTCTTTAAAATAGCAGTTTGGTAAATAAAGAAAAAAATAAATAAGTATTATTTTTGTGGATTAAAAGAATAGAATATGTAAATTATTTTTTCTCGACTCTTATATATGGGAATTATTGGGTAGAGTGGAAGGAATTCTTAGTCCAAAATTAAAAGTATAGGAGGGTTTATTTTTTAAACTTTTTTTTTTAATCCTCGCACCATATAATGATGTTTTTTTACTTCAAATATACTAAAATATTATAATCAAAATTATTATATACTAATCACACGTAAAAAGAATATTAGATAATGAAAAGTCGAGCAAAGTTTCTACTTATATGAGTTTGAGTAAAGGGTACTTGAGTTTCGTAAAGATTTTTATATACATCTGAATTGTCAGTAGGAATCAAAGTGAAGTATTATTTCATGACCAAATAATTCTAATAAATGTTAATCTGTAGTATTAGTATTCAATGTAATATTTAAAAAAAAACACATACATATATAATATATAATTAGCGAAATGTATGAAATGAATATCGTTAGCTTATCATATATATTTTGCTTGTTATTTTTTAAATTATTATGATATTTTTAATATAGGAAGAGATGACTCTCCAAGTACAATGATATCAATGAGGATGTATTCTATAAAAGAAATTGTCTTTTGAAAATCTTTTTCTTTGATTTGAATATATTGTAGTTTGGATTTATATAAATATTTAAGTATAGTAAACTTAGTTCTCTAAATTTAAATATTGTATTTTAGGATACTAGGAATAAGTTTTAACTATTTGTAATTAGAAAGGGACTAATTTTATATGTGATGAGAGATTAAAGTTTTATTGAAAAATTTATTTAAGTTTCACAAAGTAGAAAAAGAAGAAAAGAAATCCATGAATTTGGGAAATCGCATAAATTGTTGTAATCAAAGTTGAAAAAGCTGAGGAAACAAAGGCGTTCATTAAGGTATCGAAATGCGGTGACAATAAAACTGTGTCATACTTTTCCCTAACTTTACACAAACATCAAAACGCTAAACTTTACCCGTTATTCCAATACTTTTTTTTTTATCATTATATCCTTTTCTTCTTTTTATATCTTAAACACAATTGATATCTCAAGATATCAAATATATGTAATTTTATTTAATGATAACTAAAAAAACATGTCACAAGAAGATTTACAACAAATGTTCACCGATTTTAAGAAATAGTCAGTTAAGTCATTTATAAAAATTAAATTAATTATTTATTCCCACCTCTTTCTAATCCATGCACTATTATTGATTAATTAAATAATTTCTTGGACATGGGAAAAACACAAAATAAAAATTCTGAATTGAAGCTAAGAAAAAGTTTAAAATTTGGTTTATTTGTCTTTATATTGTATTATGAACCTAAATATCCAGCCCAAATATCGAAACTAGTGTAAACAATAGAGGTTTATTTAGTTTTTAGAAGTATATATTGAAAAAATAGAGAAGGCAATGATAATTGTGAAGCCATGTGTGTTGGAGCATAGAGCAGCATGCATGGCACCTCTCAAAAAGATCTTCAAAACCAGAGGCGACGATGGCGGCGTCTCTTCGCCTACTCTTTTGACTTCAACACCATTTCACCTTCTAAACTTTATTAATTCTTTAACTTGCACTTTAATTTAAATTCTTTTTTACATAATCATCCACCATATATACTAAAGATATTTGTTTCCTTTGCTATTCTCAACATCATCATCATCCTCATTACATTGAAGTTTTAAACTACGTGTTTCATTTTTTTCAAGACTTGATATCCACACCAATGCATGAACGCCTTGGAATTGGATCAGTCTTGAAGGGGCCTTAAAATTTGTGTTTCTTCCAACTCACACAACCTTTTTCACTACCAACTTTAAACTTATGCTTTGTGTAAACTAAACGTATTCACAAATTTTTAAAAATTATCCTTCCAACATGAAATAGTAATACTTGTAGCCCATTAGAGATTAAGAGGCGTTACCAACATTAACTAAGGTATAAAAGTGATTTTCTTTCTATAAAGAAGTGTTATCATGAATATTTGAGTTTATGAACACAGTATTCATAGATCTTCCATACACGCGTCTTGCTTGTTAAAGGCACAACTATGCCATGTATTCTCATAGACATTGAGGTCCCAAAAGTTTAATTTTGCAAATTATTTTTAGAAATTTGTAGATGTCCAGAAATTTATTTCCATTATAATACATTTTAAAGAATTAATCTAGGTTTAATGGATCAATAGATTTCTAAATTTTTGAAAAAAACTAATTAGATTCATTAACTAAAAGGTATTTTTAATTGAGCCCTTAATCTTCCAAAATAAATTTCATTGGGTTTCTAAATTTAGTATAGCAGTAGCAAATTGTTATTTTTCTTAATTTCTTTCTCCATTCCATGCTTTCATCATGTACTTGTGCTGGAGTGTAGAAAACATCTGCCTCCATTCTATGCTTTCATCGTGTACTTTTTACACGAGTGTTTGAAAAGATCTAAATTGTGAAATTTAGAAACATATTGGGTTGTAGAGTAACTCAGAATACATTTTTTAATTATGAATTATGAATTATGAATTTTTATATTATGCAATTCAAAATATTTTTGAATCATGAGTAATTTGAATTTTTTAGACTTACGAAGGTGCAAGAAAAAAATGAGATTGCTAAAAGAAATTTCCTTAAAAGCGCTGTAATCTAAGATGAAGCTTTGAAACATCCGTAAACAATGTTATGAAAAACAACTAATTTAAAGAATCCAGCCACACAAAATTTGTAGACGAGAAACTTAATCACAAATTCTATTAATTTAGAGGAGAGGGGTGCAACACCAATGAAGAGGAGGGAGTTGTACGAGGAAGATGTTACATAGCAGAAGTCAAGAAAACCTCTTACGAGGGTGTTTAGAACACCTCACGTTAAGCTTCTTGCAATGTGAGAATAGCTTATAATTCTCATAAACTAATAAACTTGATTAAGCACCTTAAATAAGCCTCTTTTGTTTAAATAATATTTGACTAGCCAGAAGAAACATATACAAATTAATCATTACTTATTAGATTTTGGAAATTGTGCACACCTGATGATGAACAAAAAATATCTAATTATCCTCATCCAAAATAATCAATTATCTTATATATTAATTATTGTGTTTTCTTTTTTCAAATAAATTGCAAGGTCAAACTTATGAAGTCCTAATGTAATAAAAACTTATTAAATGAGAAACTAGTTAAGTCATTTATCCAAACATGCCCTATGACTATAACATAAGCCCCTTACATTAGATGATAGCCGAGTTTCTTTATTCAGAAGTTGAGTGGTTCGATAGCTCAACCAATGCTTATGGCTTAAGAGTTATCCCTATATAATATTACTTATAGATTACTCATACAGTTTTTCTTAATATAGAAGTGCACTTACAATGGCACATTAACCAGCATACATGCTGCATAATAAAGTATAAAAAATAGAATATAGCAAATGAGGTGTGCAACAGTACTCTTCTCTTTTATTAAGATCTGCTTCAAAGTCATCAAACCATATTCATAACCATTAATTTCTACTGTAGAGTACATACTCATTTTAACAATGATGAATGAGAATAATTGCTTATTCATCAAAAAAGTTAGACAATAAAATTATGGCACAAGCATACTCCTGAGTCCAAAACACTGAGATGCATTTTGAAAATCCTTAACTAAAGAACGAATCTCTTCCTAACTAATGTGGGCAATCAGTTGTTACCTGTCTAGCACAATAAGGCATGGCACAAAAATAAACCATGAAAGCATCATCATTTCGTTCACTGTAAATTTTGATGGGCAATAACAGGCTTTGTATTTACAAAACTCCCCAGTCTATAATTGGCAAAATAGTTCACAATTTGAAACAAGAACCAAACTCTTTAGAAAATACGGGTATATCTATGGGAAAGTAGCTCACAATCACATGCAACAGACGGTCAATGACGTGTCAGCTAGAAACTCTAGGTTGCTTGCATCCATGCTCTGGTAAAAGGTTATCAGATGCTGCTCTTTTTGGTTTCAACTGAAAAGACGAAAGATCATTGACATCTATTAGATCCCTGTGGGCTGATGCGTTGAGGGTATGTGTACAACCATGTGCAGACCTAACTGTACCAAAACACATTGGGTTTAACTTTCAAGAGTCACTAACCTTCTCCTCAGCATGCTGATAGATATGTCTCAGGAGGATATTTTTGGCTTCACTACTTATCACTGTCAGAATAAATTTCAGAAAGTTAGCAAACCCTCAGTTACAAAACACCAGTAATAATTCTACCCAAATTAAAAACAAGAGTGCCAGAAAATGAGGGTTGTACATCTGTCAGAAAAAGAAAAACTAAAAACCCGGAAACAATGTTTTTCATGTTTGTTACCTTTCTATACAAGCAAAACTTTTTGTGTGCGGCAAACAGAGAAAAATAAGATCAAAGTAATAGGTTTAATGCATCTAGTTCGGATACTCCTCCAAAATCATGATTAAAGGAAAATACATTTTTCAAACAGATTATCGATCAGATAAAAACAGAGCAAAGCATTGCCCCAGAAGAAAAAAAAGTTCTACTGACTACCTTGATCAGGTGGTGGAAGGGTCCTGCTGTGAGTAGGATGGTAAGTGGCCGGTGTCATTTTCTGCATGAAAATAGAAGTTTCATCTTCAGAGAGCAAATGAAAATATATGATTAAGTGATCCATAGTACACTTCAAAAAAAATAAGAGTGGCCAGGAGCAAAAAAGGCACGTTTAGTTTTCAGTTGAGATACCCCCAACGTGCATCAAAAAGTAAAACTGAAAATCTCTTGCTTGATTTTCAGTTGGTACGATTGAAAACTGAGTTTCGCCTCAAGTTTGAATTGAAATTTAGTTTGAAATGGAAGAAAAGACAAAGTTGTTTTACAAACTTAGTTCGTAACGTAAAGTTCATTCAGACTTAAGTTACAAACTTCAATCCATGTATGCACAAAGAAGTTGGCCATAAAACTGCTTTGTTTATCCATGGCTTGGTTAGGAAAAAGGAAATGAATAACAGTAGCCCATTCCGTGGGTTTATCTTCAATATCACACCTGTCATAATCTTATTTGAGCTTCCTTCTTATCAAATATAATTGAATAGAGAATCATCATACCTTTGTTTAACATAAAACATGAATTATGTACGCACATATCGTATATCATACTTTTATGCTTCAGCAAAGGTATCAAATGAATCCAAAGGTCTCCTTCATTTTTAATAGATAAATTTCATTAGTAATACTTATTTGTTTGTAATTTTGTGGATTAGTGAATCTAATAATCTTTGGAAAGGAAACGAGCAACTACATTCAGCAAAAGGTATTGTGAAACAACTAAATTTGTGTCAGGCTAATGGAAACTAATATATGCCTGAAAGCTGTAAAGATATTTCTTACACTATAAAGGACAAATTACGTATAAAACTAGCCTTTTCAACTATTTTTAAAAGAAGTAAAACAGTTATCTTAATAGAAGAATTTATTGTTGCTACAATATTGAACAAGAAAACCAATTTTAACAGTATTATGTTTAGAGTGAAAAAGAGCAAGAAACAAAAGGAAACAGCAAATCATTCCATGGTTGAAAAATTTTAAACTTTCAAATTTATGAATACATTGCAGGATACAAAAGGATATAGAGGGGGAAACAGCAAGACAAACAGTGAAGTTATTGAGACTAAATGGATATGTTCCCAAAGGCAAAGCTGCACATAACATCAATGGTGAAGAATTCAACGTGAGGTGAACAACAAATTGCACAATGCCATAAGCCTATTATAAATTAGTAAAAACAATCAAAATGTCAAGAAACACACTGTCCCTTGTGATATAAGGGAACAAACTAAAAATGTAATTATTGCAAATAAACGTTCTTCTACACTATAACTTCTCTACCATGTACCAACTTAAAACTTTAACGAACAATCTCAAAAAAGATGGGATTCAAATATGCAAGTGTGTCAACCAGAAGAAAGTCTTATCTCGATGGTCAACAACCAAATTTTTTCCTCAAGGGAGAAAAGGGTTGAGAATAAAAAACAAAGCACACATTTCTCAACAATCAATCACAATCAATCAGATTTCTCAACAAGTGACAAAGCATACATTTACATGATTGAATAAGTCCAGGATTATGAATTTCTTATACTACAACAACTTACAGAAGAACTTGAAGGATCGGAAGGTCGAAGCTGACTGAAGTTGTGAGGGTCATAGGATGGCCAATTACCCAGTACAGACTCCATAGATTGATGGGTGCTGATCCAAATTTCAGAGATAGAGAGAGAGATTTACGGCGTGAAAAAAAAAGAGAAAATGGATGAGGAAGACAATGACACACAACACAAAAGCCCACTCTAGAAACAGCTGTTGTGGACTGAACTTCACTTCACATGTGTGCACTCATTGCATAGGACACCACACCACACACCCCTTGTCCTATGTCTAAACCCAATTCTTCATTCCCACTTGCACAGGATTATAACTGCAATTAACGAAAAAGGGGTAAGTAAATTCCAATTAAAGAAAAAGGAGAAAAATCCCTAAAATCATCTTCCCAATGCCTCTGAACTATCAGATTATCAATCAATACAGATTATTAGGCAAATGAAAACACACACATAGAAGAACACTGAAAACAAAAATTGAAGATCCACTATTGGTTGAATGAAGCCGTATTGGAAAACAGTAACAGGAGAAGAAGTGAAAGCGCTAGAACTAATCTGAGTCCGAAAACAGTAGAAAAATTGGTGAGTGTGAGACATTACATTAGCCTGTGAAATTCTGAGAAGGGGTTTCAGATCTGTGTAGAATGTGGTAAAGTTATGTTATGGTTGAGAAGTGAAAGAAAAGGGAAAGGTGAGGCAAAATGAAAAGCTGAAAATTGCAGCCACCATTACCAACTGATCATTAATTGGAGCAACTCATGAGTTCCTTCCTATAAACTACTTGCACCTAATTTTATTCAAACAATTTTTAAATAACTTCAAATAACGAATTATTTTATAATTTATTAATTTAAATTTGATTATGGTAGATAATAATATTTATTGATATAAATTAATTTTTTTTATAAAAAAGATTAGTATATTCTTTTGGTGAAAAAAATTAATTAATTAAATCATTGTTAATGCATTATGTAACCCCCCTTAAAATTCATCATATATAAAGTTTGAATATAAAACATTATATAATCAAAAGATAACTTATTTATATCGCATAAAGCTTGAATATAAAATATTTCATAACCAAAGGATAATCTAGTGGACTCATTCAAAATATAATCCCTTTTCACAAGGATTTTAAAGTTTACACGTCCTTAAAATGTAACTAAATAAGCATCAAATAATTATTATAATATAACTCCATCAACAACTGGAGGAATATACTCTCTTGTAACAATATCATCTGCTCTCGTGTAATACACGATTATCACAAATAACAAAAGAAAGAAAACACAAACAACCACACAAGAAGGATAAGCTAACCATTCAGAACACGCTTAAAATAAACATTCTAACATTTATAATTAAAGATTGAAATCACATTTCATAGACATTGACTCTACTTCCAGAAGACTCGTGTATTAAGTTAGATTCAAAGGTTAGCCCCTATCAGATCACTCTTCTAATTGTTAATGCATTATGTAACACTCCATAAAATCCATCATACAGGAATCACATAAAGCTTGAATATAAAACATTACATAACCAAAGGATAATTTAGTAGAGTCATTCAAAGTATAATTCCTTTAAAATCCATCATACAGGAATCGCATAAAGTTTGAATATAAAACATTTCATAACCAAAGGATAATCTAGTAGAGTCATTCAAAATATAATCCCTTTTCATAGGTATTTTAAAGTTTACACATCCTTAAAATGTAACTAAATAAGCATCAAATAACCATTATGATATAACTCCATCAGCAACTTGAGGTATATACTCTCCTGTCCGGAAGACTCGTGCATTGAGTTAGACTCAGAGGTTAGCACCTATCATATGACTCTTCTAACTGTGAAATCCACACAATCTCTAACCAATCATAATATCATCTGACAGGGTAAATCCATATATATGTCCTAACCAGCTCTTTCAAACTACAGTTTCAGTTAAATGGACCTCCTTCAACTCTCACCACCTAGTATCCTTCATCTATGTGATTATAAGGTACTAGTAGAGTCAGGATACCTCCTTCTAGACAAATCATCAAACAATGCACATCCTATATTATTCTGACTTGGTATTTTCTTTCCTGAAAATACTAAATCCAGAATCAACACATCAAAATCACATATTACTACTCATACATGTTCCAATAAATTAAAAGAATTTCCAAAATCAAGATACTCAAACTAACAATATCAGAAAATTTCTTTATTATCAATTAAAGATAAATTTAAATAAAATATCAAATTAATTTGACTCATTCCACGTTTAAAATCAGTCCAGACCTACCAATCGAAATAATATAAAATGTATTCGGTACAAACACATTCACTTGTCAAAATCTATATACTCAAATTGAACATAATACAAAACACTCAATAAATTCCCAACTATATTAGAAATTAAGGATAAATATGTAATACCAGCACCTCTAGGTTTCATATTTGGGTTATATATATTAACTTAAGAGTCAGCTTCTCTTACTTGTCTAAGAAGTGAATCACTTGTAAAAACTTCAAGCTACTGCTTGTAAGAATAACTCAACCTGCAACATACAAATCTATTAACAATTTGAACCTACCCTTAGGATCCAAAACGAACAAAGATCATTCTTTTATGTCTCTAAGACTACATGCACGAAAGTGCAAGCAAATATTCTTTTTACGAAAACTCTAAATCGCTCAAGAACAGGACATAATTGGTACTTACCTAAACCGAAATGGTGACGTGCTAAGCTTGCTCTACCTAGACTAAAAAACGAATGGAGGCTTAGCTTTTCAATCTAAATCAAGAGAAGAGATAACTGAGAAGGATTTAGGGTTTTTGAGACTGAAGTTGAGAAAGAAGTTTTTTTTGGGCTTTTTGAGACAGTGAGAGGTAACAACTTATTTTTATTTTTATTTTTTCCTTTTTTTTTAACTTAAATCCTTACAGATTATAATATTTTAATTTAACAATAATTATATTTCATAATATTTAAAAACAATGCATAATGATGGATAGTAAATAATATTGAAAAATACATTACATGATCTCAAATTAATTCTCACTATTTCATAAGCATATTTAAAATGTTATAATGAGTTATTAGACCGATTTTCACCATATTTTCTCCATTCTTTAATAGTAGTGGTTTAACTTTGTTGGAGATTGACCAATGACATATGATATTAACTAAGGTAGTTGAAAAATAATAAAAACAATGTTAAGTATCGAAAACAATTATTTATATGATGATATTTAACTAATGAAAGAGGCGTGTTTCAAGTATTAGAACTCATGGATATAAGCATATACAAAATAAAAGTTATTGAAAACATTATTTTATTAATTACGAGATGGTAGATTTTAACTTCTTTTCCATTATGTCATAATGTTTCAATTAGGAGATAATATTAATGTAGTTTCAATTAGGAGATAATATTAATGTAGTGTCTTTTCTACACTCACAAAAATAAAATAAAAATAAAGTTAAATTTTTTTATTATTTCACTAAAGAGTCACATCACCTATCAAATCTTCTACTTATAATACACAATCGTAATAGATTTAAAAACAAAACAAATAGCACACAAAAAGAAGGATAAACGAGAGAGTTTAAAAAAATATTTTTATAAATTAAATTTTTGTCTCAATCAAACAAGAATAGGTTTACATAAGTATCTCATACATCAAATTGTCAGTATCAAATCTTTACAATACTCATATCATACATATATTCAAAGACTTGTGCATTGAGTTAGACTCAGAGGTTTCCACCTATCATGTACCCTTCCATATGTTCTAATCAGTTCCTATTTCAAATTGTACCCTTCCATATGTTCTAATCAGATCCTATTTCAAATCTCTGATATAGTTTGTTTTGATCAGTTCATATTTCAAATCTCAAGTATAGTTCTCATATGCACAGGGTTAATCCATATGTCCCATTCCGATAAACTCATATTTCAATCTCGAACATGATCATATGAATGTCCTTTGACTCTCAGCATTTGGTCTATGTGAATCCAATGTATGTACCAGTAGAGTCAGGATACCTCCTTATATCTAATAATTCTCAAACAATACACATAGTAACAGTCTCAATACGATATCTCCTTTGCTGAAGATATTATGTCTTAGATCACCATTCTACATCATTCACAAACATATCTCACACATCATGCATAACATTCACTATTCACTTTAAAACTCATATAAACTTTATTTTCAAACTCATTTATAATCATAAATCAATTCACACCATAAATTGTCCAAATTCATCATTTTTTATAGGAGTATATTTCAAAGTGGACAAACATTTATAAAAAAAACATGCAACTAGTTTTCCTTACTAAATATCACCACTTTAGATAAATTTCTATTTCAAACTAACATAAAATAACATACAATTAGTTCCCTTACTTAATATTAAAAAATATGTAATTAGCTTCCTTTACCAAATTCACTCAAAAACCTAGAATCATTGGCAATTCAATCTAATATTATGCTCGGACAGTCTTATTCTACTCAAAACTAGGAATCTAGGGATGACTTTCAATCATCAATCTCACAAAGAAAGAAGGTGTAGTTTTAGAGAGAAGGTAAAAAAAAGGAAAAAAAAAACAATTTTTTTTAAAAAAAGAATTAGTAATTTTTGTAAAAATAAAAACTGAGATATTCCTATTTTTTAAAAAACTTTTCTATTAAAAAAGTATTCATTTATTATCTTATTTATTTCTAAAACTAAATTTTAAAATCATTTTTATTATAAAACTATTTTCTAAGATTTACATTTTTTATCATGAAAATAATAATATATATCTATTTTTATCTTTATCTTTATTGGATATATAGTATATTTGTATTCATACTTATATTTATTTTCACATTGTCCTAAATATTAATTAAATATATAAAAAATAAATATTGTAATAAAAAATATATAATATTAATTAAATATTTTAAAATTAAAAGTTATAATAAAAAATACATAATATTATAAAAATTTGAATATAAAAAATACACGCACTTTCCTTTTATCGTTGTCAAATTTTAAGAAAAGTTATAACAACCCGGATTTTTAAAACGTGTTTTTAAATTATATAACGCATAATGCATCTTCAAAATTTTGTAATTTGAAAAAATATTTTATATATATTTTAAATTTATATGATTTAAAATATATTTCTAAATTTTATAATATAAAAATAATAAATAATACATTTTCAGATTAAATAATCTTAAAAATATTTATGGATATAACAATACATTCAAATTATATAATCCAGATTTTGTTTCTAGATTCACGATCGGAAAGAACATAAGCCCCAAGAGAGTGCAAAAAAGTAATTACCATGTTAAATTAGTGAATTATTAAACTTACCAAACATGAAAATATCCTATTTATTTTATTTTGCATAGAAAATAATTTCAATAACTTAACCAGCTGGGATTAATTCAAGCTAAGTTATCGAAAACCAATATTTGAGCTTATAAAAATAATTATATTTATTTTATCTCAAGGAAATTATTCAAATTTTCTTTTCCAAAAATTGACCTCTTTAGTACTTTGTTTGGACTCAAATATAAGCAAACCTAAATAAGTGCATTTCAATTTTATAAATCATATTTAATTTTATTATTTTAAAAATGGTTTTATTTCTTTACCTAAACATACATTTTAATGAAAGTAATTTATGTAAAAATATTTTTATTGCATATAGACAAAATCATTAAATCACCTTAACTATTATTTTCAAATAATTAATTTTACTTATAATTAAGTCCAGATTTAATAATTTTTAAAGTTAATTTGGTGAATTGTGTAGCTTAAACATCTTTGCGAGTCATGTTCACCCCAATTTAATGAAGTAAGTGGCTTAAATAATTCGTTAAAAATAAAATATATAACTTAAATTAATCAAAATCGGACAAAATAATTTCGGCCCAAGTTCGTAAACTGATGCGGCCCATAGTAAGCCCAGCTCACAAAACAAAAGATTCGTTATGATCGAGGTAGTTACTTTGTGTACTCTACAAATTGTACATATCCTATAAACTTTTTTAAATATCAGTACTATTTTTGACATTATTATTTTTAAATAAGGGTACAGTGTATATTATTTCGAAATCATCTCGATTTCAAATAGTACCATAAATATTAATAAGATTGTTAAAATAGTTATTATTTCAAAATCCTCCTCAATGAAAAGTTAACTGAATTCAGTTGAAAACATAAAAATATGTTTATTTATTTATTCACTATTGCGTCAGACAGTTCTAAAATAATTGTCACTAATACATTAGTTTTTATTATAATTTTCAATGCATTACCAATGTGTTTTTTCAACAAAGTATAAAAAAATATGATTTTCCATGATTTTGTTTTTCCTTTTGACTTTCTTTAACTCATGTCTTTATGGCATCGGTAAATGTTTTTATTGGAAAGATATAATATTGGAGACTTACACGTATCTCCAATAATTTCACATCACACTATTTAAGAATTGAAATTAATGACAATTCAATGAGTTTCACACCATTTAAGAATTGAAATTAATGACAATTTAATTATAATATTTTTTAAAGAGTAATTCATTCCTTTATATTACATTATAGTTTAAAAGTTAAATTTCTTTTTTATTTTAATAAAATATTTATATAATTTTTTATTTCTACATCTTTATAAATATGTACATATAAACTTATACTAAAACTAGTAAAAAAAAATAAGTGTAAATAATATAATAGTAACTAAAGCTGTTTTAAAATTTATAAATAGTCAAACTGAAATAAAAATATTTCAAAGATTTAATGTTGAAAATTATAAAAAGTATTTCAAAGAAAATATTTAATGTACCTTATAAAACATTTCCATGAAAAGAGCTTTATATTATCTCCAATAAAAAGATGATACCTATTCATGTAAGTTATAATGATATAAATTTTACAACATATGATAGTAAATTTATCGATGAGAATCATAAGACTCTAGGTCATGGGAATAAAAAAATTATTTTCAAAATATATAATAACAATTTTGAAGAAAATATTAATTAGAATGAAATTTTTATGAGACCTTTAAAAAAGTGAATACAAAAATTTCAAAATGGAATAACATAATAGAACTTAAAAAGCAAAGACAAATTTATGTCAATAAATATTGTAAGAAACTATTTAATTCACCTCATTAAATACTTTAATGGAAAGAAATAACATTTTATTTGTATAAGATTATTTACTAAATTCATTACAATATCATCATACAGTAATTGAATATGCATGCTACATGCTACATTGAAAGAAAAAAAGTGGAAGAAAGTCTTAAAAGTGAAATGCAATATGACTTGTAAAACATAAATTAAGTCTTCATGTTAGATGTTAATAAATATTAGGAAACAATAATTCATGTTAATAAATATTTTAAGAGAAATATTTAATGCACCCTATTAAATATACATTGGTTGTAGCAGATGCACATATAAAAAATATGCAGAAAGTAATAAAAAGACGCTTGTAATAAATGTTTGAAGATAAACATATCATTAATAATAATAATTAAGTAATTAATTATAGTATTTAACGAAGCTTACGCAAGCTTGTTGGTACTATTAACTTAATCCAATATGTGAAAAAAGAGAGAGAAGGATCCAACTCAGCACGAAAACCACATGACTTTCCTAAACCACTCTTCTTCAACGTAACAACATAAATGCTCAATTTATTCATTTTTTTTCTTTTTTTTTCTTTATTTAAATCCCTGCAAGTTCTCTTCTGCTAATGCACTTCTTCTTCTTCTTCTTCTTCTTCTTCTTCTTCTTCTTCACAAAACCCAAAACCCCAGAGAGACATAGCCATGTCTGACGCCTTCTGCACCGACTGCAAGAGGCAGACGGAGGTCGTCTTCGACCACTCGGCGGGGGACACCGTCTGCTCCGAGTGCGGTCTCGTATTGGACTCTCACTCCATCGACGAAACCTCCGAGTGGCGAACCTTCGCTAACGAGTCCGGCGACAACGACCCCGTGCGTGTCGGCGGACCCACCAACCCACTGCTCACTGACGGCGGCCTTTCCACCCTCATCGCCAAGCCCAACGGCGCCTCCGCCGAGTTCCTCTCCTCCTCACTCGGCCGCTGGCAGAACCGCGGCGCCAACCCCGACCGCGGACTCATCGTGGCCTTCAAAAGCATCGCCACCATGTCGGATAGGTCACACATTCCGCATTATTGTTTTATTCGTCTAAATTATTTGAGAATGGTTTTTTTGTCGTATTGGCTGACGTGGCTGGCGGTGGAATTTCAGGTTGGGACTTGTTGCAACCATCAAGGTATTGCTCACTATCTTCTTCGTAACTTTTTTTAGCAGTTATAAACCGTCACCTTTTTTAAACTTTGAATGAAGAATGTGTTTGGATGAAGAGTTTTAAAATGTCTGAATTTGAAATGTAAAGTGATTCCATTGAACAAGGTTCTTTGTAGTTTCGTAACCATTGTAGAAATGGAACGCTTCATTGATTGTTGGAAGCCGTTTCTGGCGATGCACTGGCGTTTCCATTTCAGGGAATGGGACACAAGGTCACAACCGTCATAAAATTCATGGAGACCATTTTAATCATGAAAATTGGACCCTCTTTCACTAATATTTAAAATTAAAAGCACAATTTTAATATTTGAAAATATTATTATAATATAATTGTGTTTTCACAAAATTAAGAAAAAGTTGTGAACTTTTTTAAAATTTGGAAGCCCTGTGCAGAGGGTATGCATTGCATCTCTCTCTGGTCGGATTTCAGTCTTGCAAGGTCCCACCTGCATGGTAGACATGTTCCATTAGAATAAAAAAAATCGACGGTTCCTCCTATTTTAGTGGAATTGAAATTCCTGACTTCAACAAAAATGCTGGACAATTGTTTAATTTTTGGAATTTAATATGTGAACACAGCATTTTACGGAGTAGCAAATGAAATATCCTAAAATTTAGGTTACTCTCATCGAATAGATTTATCCAAACACGGATAAAATTTCTTCTGAAAATGTATACGAAATTTGTCTCGTGAGTTCACAGTGCTACAAGATGGTGAGACAAGCATGGAATTATGAGGCATGATTTTCATTCTAACTGAAAGTAATAGGGTCGAACAGTGTTTCTTAATGCCAACCAATTACGTCGAACTTGGTCAGAACAATGTTTATATGCTTTGCATTATATCAACTGCTCCTTGAAGTTGTTATTCTAGTTTATCTTTTGAGTTGAACATTGAATTTATGGAAAATTAGTATTTGTTCTCCTCTTATGTTGTGTTTGCAATTGATTTGAAGGATCGGGCTAATGAGATCTATAAGCGAATTGAAGACCAGAAGTCTAGTAGAGGAAGAAATCAGGATGCACTATTGGCTGCTTGCCTCTACATTGCTTGTCGACAAGAGGACAAACCTCGCACTGTAAAGGGTGCAGCTTATGATTCTTTTGACATTTAGATGCTTCCTGATTTATCTTTTCCTATATAAGTTACCTTACATGAACCTATGGATTTCAAATAGAAATTTGCTCTGTTGCCAATGGAGCCACAAAGAAGGAAATTGGCCGAGCGAAAGAATACGTAGTGAAACAACTGGGTTTGGAGAAGGGCCAATCTGTAGAGATAGGAACAATACATGCTGGGGACTTTATGGTGAGTTTTTTCAATTGATGAGGGGTACTTATGTAGCACTGCTAGCTAATTTAGTCATTGGGTTAGCTGACTAATTAATTTTATGTTAGTTCCACTAACATTATTTTCTCAACAATCATCAGAGACGTTTTTGTTCTAATCTCGGTATGAATAATCAAGCTGTAAAAGCTGCTCAGGAAGCTGTTCAGAAATCAGAAGAATTTGATATAAGGTAAATTTTAGTTTGTCTTGTATTTTCTTTAGGGAATGAAGTAGATGTTAACTGTTAAGGTTGACGGCCTGTCAAGTTATTTGCCTTTTCATACTATTACATTATTCATGTCTTCAGTTATTGTTGATTATGAATTCAATAAATGAAGGTGTCGCTACTGGGAGGAATTTCAGGTGGCAAAAGTATAGAGTTCGCAATTCTGTGACAAAAGTGAACCAATCACTTTAGCATAAGATTAGGGCTTTATAATTATAAGTGTTCAAGGCTTATGAGACATGACGGGGATATATATAGTTAAGGGTAGTATACAATAACTTTGAATTTGAACTCTTTCTCCTTTAACTAGGCAAAGAATGATATGTGGGTCATGAATTAGTGTTAGACATGTATAGGCATGCTTTATTGTATTACACACAATTACGTGACTCATAAATTTGAATTTGAAGGACAAATAATCCACGTTGTCCTCTCACCACCGCTTGAATTGATTTTGGTGTTTATAGGTTTCCTCGGCCTGTTTAATTGCACCACTAATGCATTTTCTTTTTTCATAATTTTCTGACTTATCTTTTTGAGATAGTTACTAATAGCATCTTTAATCTGCCAGGAGAAGCCCCATATCAATTGCTGCAGCAGTTATATACATCATAACTCAGCTTTCTGATGATAAAAAACCTCTCAAAGGTCAGTGCCACTTCTCCTAGGGTCAAACATAAAACCAATGAAATGAGAACATATCGACTGGTTTAATTGTCTACTCTATTTCTTATGTGATGAATTTGGAATTAAATTTGATGTCAAATAAGTTTCTAAAAGAGTATTCAAATGTATGAGGGTCTTAGTGATCATAAGAATTAGCTGCTGAGCTACTATTACATATTTGTATCTGACCTACTGTGTTGGTGCAGATGTATCAGTTGCTACAGGAGTTGCAGAAGGAACCATTAGGAACTCGTACAAGGATCTTAATCCTTATGTTTTCAAAATAATACCAAACTGGTATGCAACGGAAGAGGATTTGAAGAACCTGACCGGCCCTTGAAGCCAAAAAAAAAAAAAAAAATAACGACCACATTTACCAACTTAGATGCCTTTGGAACGTTCTGTCCTTATTTACTGAACTGTTTTATAGTTTTAACTCAATGAAAATGCCTATTTTTAATGCTATTTTTACTTATGCTTGGCATTTTCCTTAGTTAGCCGTACATGCATTTTGTATAAAGAATTAGATAAACCTTTATGACAATAACTTTGTTCTGTACTTTATATTTTGTAGCTGTACTGACGCAGGTTGGAGACTAATTAAAGTTTGGAACTGATAGTTTACTTTTGGAGTGTAACTATTTTGCATTGTCCCTGTCAGTCATGTCTTAAATATGTTTTTAGTATACGATAATTTATTAGATTTTTGTTTTCGATTTCTAACAGTTTTTTCTTAATCCTTTTGTCTTTAATAAATTTTATTTTGTTTTTGCAAAAGTACTTCAGATACTGGTTTGATCAGTGAAATGAAATGATTTAGATAGTATTTTAGGACATACATTAAAATAAAAAGAAACGTTCAATAATACTTATCAAACCTATAGGAAAGTTCGATAATTTAAGAGGAGTCAAAAATATATTTAACCTAAAGTCAATGGAATGTCACTACTAGTATAAGAAACAATCACTCTCTTTAAATTTTAAGATACTTATTACAAGTAAACAAATTTTCTCTATCAATAATAAAAAAGATTATTATGAGAGGACTAATGCAGCACTGTGATACTATGTGCCTGAACTTCCACACAAGTCCAAACCCTACTCTTTAACACCTATCCCTTTCATCTCATTAGTCATTCATTATGTCAGTTAATAAAAATTTAATTTTATACAATTTCAATATATATATATATATATATATATATATATATATATATATAATATTATAAATTCAATAAATTTATAATTTTTTTTCTACACTATTGATGATATGAAAAATTAAGTTTAAAAGTGGATAAAAAAATAAAAAATAAAGATAACGAGAGAAAAATAAAATACAAAAACAAACAAATATTTTATACTGGATTCTTTCCAAATCTATGTTTATTTAATCTAGATAATTAGAGTTGTCTTTTTCACTTTGAATTATACAATTATAAAAAATATTTATGTAACTTGAACAAGAAATACAAACCTTGAAACACCATTAAAAGAAAATTTACAAACATAATAAAAACAGTTACAACAAATTTCTTGATTGAGGGGGAAATACCAGAGAGATCAACAAGAATGAGAACAAGAGTACAATACACAAGAGAATGACACCGCCTTGAATAAAAAATCTTAAGACATTAGATTTGTGGGTCTTCTTTTTTATATGTTGCTGAACTTTCTCATTTATATTCAATGTGAGACTTAGACTCACACTTGGACACCTAACACAAATACACTAAACATTGGTGTAAAGTTATCAATACAAATTACAACAGAAAAAGGAAAATATCACCTAAAATGTAACAAATTTATAATAAAAAACCTATAGTAAGATCTCTTTCTTAATGAATCTTGAGAATTTTTTTTTCAATCAAAATTTAAATATATAACAATATCAAAATATCTCTTTTAGGAAATAACAAGGTTCATTCTTTCAGAAAGTATGGAATGATGTCAATGGATGAGAGAGAACTTTCTTTTAAAAGAGTTTCATGCTACTAATTGATATAATCAATTACAATTAATGTTCCTCATGTAACCCATAAAATATTTTGAAATAGGATAATCAATTATTTACTATCCATAATCGATAGCTGCCATAACAAACATTTTTATATTTATCTAACATAATTGATTATTTGCAAGAACAAACTTTTTTTTATATTTATCTTATATAATGGATTATTCACTGTTCATAATCGATTATATATAAAAACAACCGTTTAATTTTAGCTTACATAATTGATCATTCAGTGTCCATAATAGACTATTCGTAATAACAAACATTTTAAATTTAGTTGACATAATCAGTTATTCACGGTTCATAATTGATTATTTGCAAAACTTGATGAAATCCAAGTCTGGTCTAACTTGAAATAATCAATTATAAATTTAATATAATCTATTGCTATGTTTAGACAAATAGAAAAATAGTTTTTAAATGCAAAGATTATCTTAGAGGTTGATTCACACTTTACTTTTTAATTATGCTAACATAATGATCAATGAAGAGAGAATCCATCAACAAGATATGTTGGCATCATCAAAATCATCATCAAATCCACATATCATGCTTTCTCATGCTTTGTTGACAATCTCACCCTTTTTATGATGGCTAACCAAAACTAGTTTTTTGTTGTTAATTCATGACATTGGTTTTGAAACAATTAACATATGTACCTTTCTTCCCTTTGGGCATAATAAAAAAGTAAAGAAGAATATGAACTAGGTAATGAAAGGAAGAAATAAAATATAGACCAATATGCAACATGATATTCATTTTATAGAAGTAGCAAGATGCATGAGAAATCAATCATGAAAAATTGAACATCAATCAATCAATGCAAACAAATCCTAAAAATAATACTTAATTATTAACAACATTATCATCAAAATGAGTCATAAAAACTCTCTTTAGGAACAACCATGTATGTAAGGACAAAAAGATAATGCTAATTGTAAAAGAAGTTGTTATCAATTGTAAATGAAAATATGAATGATAATTGATACGACCAAATACCAATTGTAAAGGAAAAAAAATAAGGTAGTGACATGAAGCTGAAATAGATAATTGATTAGATGACAAGATAATTGATTAAACTGAACAAAAACACAAGCCAAATTATACAAACATCATAAAGTGCAGTCATTGAGTATAGTAATAATCCAAAATGCCCAATGGATGTTGCATAACATATCAAATAATGATTCACCTCAAATATTACCTCAAGACCTTTGTCATAAATTTTAATGATACTAAGAAAGTTGTGCTCACCATATTTCTTGAGCATCCACTATTAAAATACCACATGAACTTTTTGGCTACAAGGTATATCTACAAAACATACTAAAAGAATTATGAGGATCACAATTTATATTGGGTCCTTTGAGGTTAGTACTCTTTGGGTTTCCTTTGGAAATCCATATATACTTCGTAGTAGTTACACCATGATTTTTGTTATAACTTGTTTAATGTATGACCATTTTTCAAACAATAGAAACAAGTCACAAATGGTGATGTAGATGATTTTCTAAAATTGAAAAAAGATTTTAAAAGCTTTTTATTTCTTTTGATGTGTAAAACCACTTCTAGATTTGTCCATAACACACTTTTGTAAACTTAGGAGTGCATCTAGATATGATATTCCTAATGTCAATTTTGAAAGTTTTTCATAGGATACTCAATTTTTTTTCAAATACTTCTTGAATCCTTATAATTGTGAGTTACCTTTTGAGAATTTAATGTCAATTTTGAATTTCATAAATCATTTCTAAAGCATCAATGAAGATTTTTAAATTATCATTTTCCTCTTGCAATTGAGTTAATTTATTCTCAAGTCATCTATTGTCTCCTTTAAGTCTATTGTTTGAATAAGAGAGATGTTTTACTTCTTCATGTAATTCATTAAATGCATCCATATTTTCCATCAATTTCAAAATTAGAACTTACATTACTTTTACTTGATGATTTTGCATTTGCCATCAAACAAAGATTGGCTATTTCTTCTTCACTTTTACTTGAGCTACTTGAAGAGTTCAAGGCATTATCAATATAGACTTTTTTTCTTATGATATTTCTTCACTTGCTTCTTCTCTTCAATCTTTTGTTTCAATTTCAATAAAGGACAATCAGATTTATATGATCTTGCTTACTGCATTCATAACATGTATAGATTAATCCTTGGTTACGCTTCTTGTAAATTTTCCTTGGAATGAAAGACTTATTCTTATGCTTCAGAAATTTTAAGAGCTTATTCACTAAATTTAGATTTTCACTATCTGAATTTTCCATTTCTTTCTCTTTTATTCTACTCTCATTTTTTTTATATCAGCTTTAAGAGCTATATTGTTTTTCTTTTCTTCTTCTTCTTCTTTTCCTTCTTATTCTTCTTCTTCCCAAGTCTTCTTAGTTCGAGTTCATGTTCCTTTAGCTTACCAAACAAGGTGTTCATTTTCATCATAATGAGATCTCTTAATTTAGCAATAGCGGTAACCTTTGGTTGACATACCTATTTAAGCTTTTTATAATCTTAATGTTGAGTTATTCTATATCAAAAATCTTTTCAAGAATAAGAAGATGATTTACTATATGAGTGAACCTCTTTTGAATATTGTAAACGCTTTCTAGTGGTAGCATCCTAAACATCTCTTACTCTCGTATGAGATTATTTTTCCTTACTCTCTTAACATCTCTTCGTGAGTGACTTCTAATCCATCCCACACTTCCTTAGCTGAAAAAAATATTGAAACACTATAGAATTCATCAAGAATTAAGTAAAAGATATAATATTCTTAGCTCTTATATCATAGTGTACACTTCTATTTTCATTGAGTGTCCATAAAGAAAATGTCTTAGGAACCACAACATTATCAACAATTCTAATTGATTCAAAGGACCATTTACCAATACATCCAAAACCCCCTTATGAATAAATTAAAGAAAAATTTTCATCCTAATTCCAAAGAGGATAATGCTCTATAACAAAAAAGAGAAGGTTTATTTAAAGATGCACTTCAACAAGTGTTTGTGAATCAATAGTCATTTTGGATCAAAATTGAATAACTTTCAATAACTTGCTTTAGATACCAATTGTAAAACAAAGAATAACTAAAAATACAACCAAGAAAGGGGTGAATTAATTTAAAAAAGACCTTTAAAAGTTTTAAAGAAAAATTTTCTTAGACTATTGACTATGAGAGAAATTAAGTCTAACAATCAATGAACACCAAAAACAACAAATAATATGAGATAATGATAAAAATATGAAATACAAAAATACACAAATATTGTTCAATTACTCTCGAATCTACATCTAGTTAATCAAAACAACTTGAGCTAAATTTTTCACTAAAAACTTGAATTATGCAATTGTAGGAAACATTTATGTAATTTAAACAATAAATACAAACCACTCGTTGAAATACCCTTCAATAAGATTGATAAAGGTAATGAAAACATTAAATTACCTACAACAAACACACCAACTACTAGTGCAAAGTTATCAATAAAAATTATAAAAGAAAAAGAAAAATATCACATGAAATGTGACAAATTTAAGATAAAAAGGTTATAACATGATCACTCTTTTAAGTAAATTTAAATACTTCTTTCGCAATCAAGATGTAAATTTATAACAATATCAGAATATCTATATTTTAGAAAACAACAAAGCTCTTTTTTTTTCTTTTTAAATTATAGAATGATGATGTCAAAGAATTAAAGAGAGTTTTATTTTTCAAAAGAGTTTTATGGTTACTAATTAATATAGTCAATTATAATTAAATATTATTGATTATTATGTTTTTCGTATAATTTATAAAACATTTTGAATTAAGATAATCAATTATTCACTATTTATAATCGGAGAAAAAGCATTTTTAGATTTAGCTAACATAATTGATTATTCATAATCTATTATATGTAAAAACAAGGATTTAAATTTAGCTAGCATAATCAATTATTCACTATTCATAATTACTTATATATAGGAATAAACATTTTTTATTTAACTAACATATTTAATTATCCGTTATTCGTAATCAATTATTAATGAAATTGAATGAAAATCATATTTGTTAATGTAAGATAATTAATTATAAACTTAACATAATCAATTATTATGTTTAAAAAGATATAAAAACTGCTTTAAATTGAAAAGAATACTTAATATTATCTTTGCTTTATATTTTGATACTAAGATAATGGACAATAAAGAAAGAATTAATAAAAAAACATCATCAAAGTTATCATTACATCAACAAATCAAACAATAAACCTATAAAGACAAGCAAATTTTAAATTAAAAAAAATTCATAAAGAATGAGTTGTATTTTGAAAATAAAACTTTAAAAATAATGATGATGTTTTACTTGTTTTTCTTGTTTTTTTTTTTTT
>Ga0209700_101821_pt1 | contig 44232 bp, 30 predicted proteins | sample SiratroredBW_FD_187528 | JGI IMG/M metagenome (GOLD analysis project Ga0209700, IMG submission 187528) | Root nodule microbial communities of legume samples collected from California, USA - Siratro red BW (SPAdes) (version 2) | ecosystem: Host-associated > Plants > Roots > Nodule | place: USA... | reverse complement strand
CACCATTTTCCAATTTAGTGTACACACATTTATCAACATCATTAGTAGAAAAACCATCACATAGTAAAACATTATCAAGTTTTTCATGCCATTGTTTTGGTGCTTGTTTGAGCCCATATAAAGATTTAAAAGTTTACATACCTTTCTTTCTTGGCCAGGAGTTACACATCCTTCAGGTTGAGTCATATAAATCTCTTCTTCTAGTTCACCATTCAAAAAAGTTGTCTTTACATCTATTTGATGAATAACTAACCTGTGGATAGATGCTAGAGCTAGCAACACTCGAATGGAAGAAATCCTGGTAACTGGAGCAAATGTATCAAAATAATCTATGTTGGGTTTTTGAGAAAACCCTTTTGCTACTAATCTTGCCTTTTACTTTTCTATCGATCCATCAGGATGATACTTTTTCTTGAAGATCCACTTACAACCAATAGGTTTTGCTCCTTTAGGCAAATCTACCAAAGTTCAAGTATTATTTTTCTCAATAGAATCAATTTCAGTCCTAATGGCCTTGTCCCAATGCTTAACATCAGGAGCACTAATAGCTTCTGAAAAACTTAATGGCTCATTTCCAACAAGATAAGTATAAAAATCATCTCCAAAAGAAGTTTCCTTTCTCTGTCTCTTACTTCTCCTTAAATCCTCACACATGGTATCATTAGCAATGTCTATAGGTTGTTCAAAAGTACTAGAAACCTTTAAAGGAAAGATATGTTCAAAAAACTCGACATTTTTTCTTTCTACTATAGTATTGCGTTCAATTATGTCACTATTAAGAACAAGAAATCTATAGGCAGCACTATGTTCAGCATAGCCTAAAAACAAGCAATCAGAAGTTTTAGAACCTATTTTCCTTTTCTTAGGATCAGGTAACATCACTTTAGCTAAACACCCCCACACTCTTAAATATTTGAGATTAGGTTGAAAACCTTTCCACAACTCATAGGGTGTTTTGCCGGTTTTCTTATGAGGTATTCTATTTTGCAAAAAACATGCTGTAAGAAGAGCTTCACCCCAAAGATTATCAGGAGCATTAGAACTAATAAGCATAACATTCATCATTTCTTTAAGAGTCCTATTTTTTCTTTCAGCTACTCCATTTGATTCAGGTGAATATGGTGGGGTTACTTCATGAATAATTCCTTCTTTAACACAATAATCATTAAAAGAAACATATTCACCACCTCTATCTGATCTAATCCTTTTAATCTTCTTATCTAATTGATTTTCAACTTCAGTTTTATAAGAAAGAAACATATCAAAAGCTTCATCTTTATGTTTTATTAAATACACTTTTGTATATCTTGAATAATCATCTATGAAAGTCACAAAATAATTTTTACCACCTCTAGACATGGTTTGTTTTAAATCAACAAGATCAGTATGAATTAAACCTAATAACTCAGTTTGACGTTCTACAGAATGACATACTTTCTTTGTTATTTTAGATTCTACACATACATCACATTTCATACTTTGTTTATCATGCATGTTAATCAATCCTAGTCGTTGCAATTTAATAACATACGAAGAATTTACATGTCCTAATCTAGCATGCCAAATATCATAAGAGTCAACAATATAAGCAGAAGACACAGATCCATTAATAATTTCAGAAACATTCAGTACAAAGAGACCTTGATCACAATATCCCTTCCCCACAAACACATTATTTTTTGTCATCACAATCTTATTAGATTCGAATGACACTTTGACCCCTACTTTTATCAATAGTGCTACAGAGATCAAATTAACTCTGATTGATGGCACATGCAGCACATCACTTAAAGCCAAAGTCTTCCCAGATGTGAGCTTTAGAAGAACTTTACCTTTTCCTAGGATAGAAATAGTCCTAGAATGACCAAGATAAACTTGTTCTTCTCCATCCCCTACACTGGAGTAGGAGGAAAATGCATTTCTGTTTGTACAGATATGCCTGGTAGCCCCAGAGTCTACCACCCATTTGCTCACATTTGTCACAAGGTTTACTTGTGAAACGACCGCACAAATTGTATCTTCCCCTTCGGCTATATTTGCCTTAGGAGGATTGTCGTTCTTGACCCTATGTCTGCACTAAGGTGCATGGTGACCTGGCCTTCCACAAACAAAGTAGTTTCCCTTCTTCTTGAAGGTGGGTTTGGGTCCACTGGGACGGGAAAAATTAGATTTATTTTTCTTGTGATCAGGTTTTTTTTCGTACCTTTTCGGAGCTGGTATGTCTTCTATCACATTTGCTTTGGCAGATAAAGCCTTAGCCCTTGCAGCAGCACACTCCTTCTGGTTTGTGTCTTCAATGATGATGTGAGTGATGAGGTCTGGTAGCGACATTTGTTTATGCTTGTGCTTCAGCTGTTGTTTGTAGTCTGTCCAAGACTGCGGAAGTTTCTCGATCAGAAGTTCCGAAACAAATTCATCAGGTAGAACAATATTCTCTGCTTTAATGTCTTCAAGTAGCTTGTGATATTCATTGATTTGAATCTTGATATCCTTGTCCTCTATCATCTCCCAGCGGTAGTACTTTCCGATAACGAATCTTTGTCGGACGACATCTTCGGCAGTGTATTTGAGAATAAGAATCCCAAATTTCCTTTGCTTCCTTGTAGGAGCAATACACATTGAACAAGTCATTAGATAATGCACTGAGCATGGTGTGATGACATACCTTATTTGCGTGAATCCAATCTTCAATTTGTTTCGCAGAAGAACTGGTGTCCGATTTGGACGTCGTAAGTGCATAAGCAACTCCGTACATGTCTAACAGACGCGTTCCTGCCAGCATCAGAAGTTTTGACCCGAGAAAACTTGAATCTTCGAAACATCCGGAAACGGCTTCGCAAATATGGTTGACGTTCCAGAAGCACTGTTTGACATCTCCGACACAATGTTGTTGATAAGTCCTTAAGATTGTTGTAAAGACGGCTGAAAAATTAATAAACTAACTTCTGGAGGCATGATAAAAATCACTGTTCTTAAGAACTTATCCGCGATAAATGCGCCAGGATACAATAGGAACTTCTCAATTAAAAACTAAGAATCTCAAAACTAGCAAGTTTGCTCTTTAGAGCAAAAATACCCAAGATATCTAAAGAAGGAATAGAGAAAGAGAAGAGAGAATATGAAGAAGAGAAAAAGAGAAGTAGAAGAACTCTTAGTGTTGTGTGATTTTCGGAGTAAGGGGGGTCTCTATTTATAGAGGAAGGGTGAAGAGTGAAACGGAGTGGGGAAAACAAATTTGCATGATTTGCGGAAGATACTTCTTCCAACGTACAAAATTGGAGTGCCCAACGTTCAAAACAGCCTACGTTTGCAGTTGCCTGAAGAATCTCCCACGTTGAATGCTTCTAGACGTTCAACTGCCGGAAAAATCTCCACGTATTTCGGGTTAACCTGTTTGGGGTTGTTAGGGTTCACAAAATTCGTTTTCGATATTTAAAACAGATTTCCGATACTCTGTTTTTACAACAAAATGGGGTTGGAACTTGGAATGAAAATAAGGATACAAAAGAAGAAACTCTTCATTTAATTTTAATTGTATTATTGGGTAGTGGTATGGTGACAACACATATAACAAAGTCAAACTTTAATTAGATAGAATAAAATTAGGTTTGTGAAGGAGAATAGTTACGGATTTAACTACCATGATCCGCAAGTCATGAATAAGTTACAAATTTTACAAATTCTTGTAGGTTATACAATCCGCAATTTATTTTTAAAATTAAAATAAGTTGTGGATTGTATAACCCACAATATATTCAAAAATTTAAATGACTTGAGAATTACTTAATCTGTAACTTATTATAAGTTCAAAAATAAATTGCGGATTGAATAATCCGCAATTCATTCAAGTATTTGAATGCATTGCGGGTTACATCCGCAAGAAAAAAAAAACTGTAAAGATAAAGAATATGATTCGATTAAAATATATATTTAGCAAAGTAAATTTGTAATTTCATCATAATATATTGAGGACGGAGGAGGTGCAGGAAGAACCCATGTGTCATAACTAATTTTCGAAGGGCCCCCACCGAATCTTGACTATCTCTTCTCCCGCTAGAACTTAACTAACTCGCACGTGCCACACGTATCTCCTTCTCCCTCTCCAATGGAGCTGCACACCCGATCTTCCGGCACGTGGTTTTGCAGCATCAACCCACATTTTTCCATTTTTCTCATAAAATAACGAGAAGGAATATCCAAATTCTCTCTGACCCAAATGCTCCGACCCAAACCCGTTTTATCAACGCCTTTTTCGTTTTGCTATTTTCATTGCACACTACACTGCATCGCGATCTGTGCAATGCTCACATTGTCAATGACGGTTCTGTTATAACTAATTTCTCGAAGAATACTTTTCGAAGCTTGTCGTTGGGGGCTTTCCCGAAGCTCGATTCGAACCAGGGACCGAAGCTCAGGCATGGAGTCGATCATGGCTAAAGCTCTGGAGTACACTCTCAAGTATTGGCTCAAATCGTTCTCCCGAGACCAGTTCAAGTTGCAGGGTCGCACTGTTCAGCTTTCAAATCTAGGTCAATTCTAAATATTGTTTCCTCTTTTTTTTTGTCAATTTTGAATTAGGGTTTGTGATGATTGGAATTGGTGTCGATTTTTAATTTTGAGTTTTGCGTTCAGATTTGAATGGGGATGCGTTACATTCCAGCCTTGGATTTCCACCCGTGCTTAGTGTCACCACCGCCAAAGTTGGCAAATTGGAGATCATGGTTTGTCGATTGTCACTCTCACTAATTAATTTTGCTCGTTTTGACGTTGGTTCCTCAGAATCACAATGCACAAGTAAAATGAGTCTAGAATTAGGCACTGCTGGTGAATTTGGTAGTTTTGTGAAAGCAAATTTCGTTTCATAAAATTGGCAGCACTTGTAATATGTCCCCAAACATTGCCGATCAGTTAATTTATTCTCTGAATTTGATAACCATCGTCAGTGTGGTTTTTCAAGTAAAATGAGGGATGAAATCGATTAGTGTGAACTAAACTTTGGGGTTAAAATGACTGAGAACTTCCAAAGTTTTAAGGATTAAATTGATGGGTCTTAAACAAGTGGTCTAGGCTTCGATTCTTGGTTGTCAGTTTGAGTATGGAATAAACTATGTTCGGGGAGAACACTCACCTTCTAATTTAAGGTCTTCTTAAGTTAAGTTTAGTCATTACTTCGTCGGATGATTAATCTATACAAATTCAGTGTTTACGAAAAGAAAATGGATGGGTGGTCTTAGGGTTATTATAGACTATAATTACTAGCTGTTTCCAAATTCATTCTTTTTTTGCCATTTGAGGACGAAAATGACTCCTTATTACGATTTAAGAGACTAAAATGACTGATAATTGTAATTTCTGGGATTAACATTCATGTTCGCTCCAAGAAAAATGGGTTGATAAATGTTGTAGCCTGTAGTGATCATTTAAATTAAATAGAATATTCTATTTGTTGGACTCATCAATTGTACGTTTTTCTAATTTTCTACACTTACGAAACATTTTTTTTATAAGTAACAGGGAGTCCTCACTGATAAGTTTTTCCGGCTCTGGAGAATAGATTGGTTCAATTTTCTTTATTTTGCATAAAATTTTTCACCAAATTCAAACCAAGCCAAACCGATAAAAAACAAGTTGGGTGAATTTGATACCTAATTCAATATCTAAGTTCAGACCGTATAGAACCTAAAAAAAAAATTAGGAAACAAAAATATAGAGGAAAGGAATGGTAAAAAAAATAGAAAAGGATGCTTGGTTGAGTGACAAGATTGATTGGGTTTTAAAATATAAATTCTAAGAAATGAAGGTCCACCCTTGTTGGTTTAGGTCAAATCTGATCAAAGAAGATAACTGAACCAGCTTAATTGGTTTGGTTCGGAGGTTTTGGTTGGTTGGATCAAACCCAACAATGAGTGTCCCGAAATAATACATAGTATATTGGTAATTTCTTTTACTTTGTTTATTTGTGGTGCGCATTCATTTTTCATTATTAATCATTCTGGTATGTGGCTTTGATTCCAATATTTCTTTTGAAAAATCCTGAAAATAAAAATTAAAATAAAAACAAGTTTTTATGACTGTAATTAGTGAAAGCATTTTGGCTGAAAATGAAAACAGAAAAAAAAAATCAAATGCACATTTTCATTATCTTATATATATATATATATATATATATATATATATATATATATATATATATATATATATACATACATATGTATGTATGTATGTGTGTGTATACACATACATACATGCATGCATGCTGATTCAGATGAATTTGTATGGTTTCTTAACAAGTCCAGTGTGTGTCGCTTTATAGTTGCCCTCTGTGAGCAATGTACAGACAGAGCCGATCATCGTGCAAATTGATAGGCTAAATTTGGTTCTCGAAGAGAATTCTGATTTTCAGCCATCTGAAAATCCAACCAGGTAGTGAAATTAGTGTCTTGCCAATTATTTTGTGCGGAGTCTTGTTGTAGAGTGATGTCTTCGCTGTTACTTGTTTTAAGTTATTTTTTTTTCCTTGCTTCTTACTTTGTTGTTTACAGTTGCACCACGTCAAGTTCCTCCTCAAAGGGTAGCGGCTATGGTTTTGCTGATAAGGTTTAATTATTTCATCTCTAAGTGCAAATTATTTGCATGAGCGAGTAACATCCATGTGCTATTAATCATGCAATAGTTGTAAACTTCTCAACGGATTGAGAGGATGAGAAAAACAATAACACTTTCACTCAATTGGGGGTAATTTGATTTATTCACTTCATGCCTTCAGGGGACTTGTCAGTTTTTCCCCTTTTTCTTTCGTTGAAGTTGTTGCCAATTTCCTGGAGAATTGTCAGTAACATGAAAAATAAGAGTAAAATACAATTATGTCCCTGAAAGTGGAAATCTGCATTGATTGGTCTCTAAAAGTTTTCATGGATACAATTGTCCCTCCATTTCTTAACTTCATGACCAAGAATTCCTTTCAACATGAACATAATCAAATTGGGGATTAAGTTAACGATATCAAGGACGAATTAGTCATGAAGTTGATAAATTACGGCACTAAGTTGACAGAAAAGGACTAATTAATTCGTCCTGAAAGTGATAGATACAGGGATTAATTTCTATGCACGCAAACTTTAAGAGACTAAATCAACATATAGGCTTCTCCTTTAATCATGAAATTTTATATTGACTCTAAATATGAAGATGTGGCCAGAGATAATTTCTTCATAATAGGGAGATATTATTTATTTGACTATGTACAGATAAGATTAGGTTAAGGGTTGGTAGTTTCTTGCAAATGCCATTCACTTGTCGATTGATATAAATATTAGGTTTTAATGTTGTAATTTCTATTCACCATGGGCAATCACCAGATTGCTGATGGAATGACTGTACAGATTCATACGGTAAATCTATTACTTGAAACTCGTGGAAGTGCTTGTTGCCAAGGAGGAGCAACTTGGTAAGTTATTTTTGTAGGTGTTCTGAATTAGGTAGCATCTTCAGTTTATTTATGCTCTACATTCACTGTCAATTATTATTGTGGATTTCCATAAATTGAAAATTGATATTACTATATTAGCATATGTAGTGGATCATTCTATAGGGTAACATATAGCTCAATCCCGATGTACTATATCCGTTTGACTCAGAGCCTTCTGTATATTTCACCAAAAATCTATTTATAAGCATGCCTGTTCCCTGTCTTTGGTCGCAGGACACCACCTATGGCATCTATCACCATGCACAACTTTTTACTGTATACCACAAATGAAAGCTGGGAGGTAACTTTGATGATACTCATTCTTGCAATAAAAGTCAGGGCACTCGAATATGGAATTTATTTATTTTTTTATTTTGTTATCAGGTTGTAAATCTTAAAGAGGCACGAGAATTCTCCAGTAATAAGAAGTATATATACGTCTTCAAAGTACTATTTCATTTTTATTTAAGAATTATGTATACCATTTCATTTTTTTAGTGTGTGCTTGTAACCTTTAGTAAGTTGGTTTGATCCTTTTTCCATGAAAGTTCACTTCTATTTTGAAAAAAGTTCACTTTTAAGAATTTTAGTGCGTTTGTTCAAGCTTTTGATACGAAAACACAATCTAAAGAACGAAAATTAAATTCCTGATTATTATGACAAGCTTCTTTGAGTAGCTTTTAGAAAATTTCTCTAACTATATTCTACCTTGATAAAAAATATTTGTTTTTTACAATTTTAACGAATGAAAGATTAGCTGCTCAGCTTTTCATCAAAATCTGTGAAATATTAATCATATTTTTATACATCCTTAAAATCATTTTTTTCAAAAGCTTAAACTAAACAAAACCTTATTGGGAAGATTGACTTGTCTTTGTATTGCTCTTATATATTACATCTCTCATTTCACCAGAAGATTTTCATTTATAATTTCATCAGAATGTGTTTCTGCTACATTTCTCCATATCAAGGATGTTAAGTTGCTTATATTTTTATTATCACCTATTAATTCTTATTTCACCCTCCCTCTCTTCAGAAACTAGAATGGGAATCTATGTCTTTTGACCTTTTGCCTCATCCTGACATGTTCACGGATGCTACTTTAGGCCGCTCTCAAGAGGGAGCAAACCTAAGAGACGAGGATGGTGCAAAGCGAGTATTGTTTGGAGGCGAGCGTTTTATGGAAGGAATATCAGGAGAAGCATTTGTAAGGAATATTGTTGCTCCAATCAGTTTTAATGAATATTCTTTTATCTTCTAAATTTTCATCTGTTGTTGTGAATGATGAAATACAGCTTGAACTTTATATTACTAGATCACGATTCAGAGAACTGAATTGAACAGTCCATTTGGACTTGAGGTTCAGTTACATGTCACTGAAGCTGTTTGCCCTGCATTAAGTGAACCAGGTAACTAAAGGAAAATTTGTTAGGTCTGTACTATCCATACTTAGTTGATATAAAAAAGCAAAGACCCATGACTTGAAGTTTGTAAAACTTATATCAACAGGACTGCGTGCATTTCTTCGCTTTACAACAGGATTATATGTCTGTCTAAATAGGGGAAATGTAGATTTCAAGGCTCAGAAGGTTTCATATTGCCTGAACTACTTCACGCTTTGAGCAAACTATTTTTCAACTGAATTTTATTGATAAAATAGTAATATCATTGCGTGTTTCTGAATCAATAATGACAGCGATCAACTGAAGCTGCTAAGCATTCTATTGTCTCAATTGTTGTGGACCATATATTTCTTTGCATTAAAGACTCTGGTATGTCTTTAACCTTAACTACTGTTATGTTAACTTGTATCTCCTGTAATCATTTTTAAATATTTTATAGCTATTATTTTTGTATGCAAACATAGTGTGAAAATAATCCTATAGTTGGCATTAACTTGCAGAGTTCCAACTTGAGCTTTTAATGCAATCCCTGCATTTTTCTCGGGTAATTTATTTGATAATGTTTATTGTGCATTTCATTCTCTATGTATTTCTTCTTCTTCTTGGGCATTTCCTCGTGTTGAATATTTTGATATTAGGTTGTCAGGCATATGTTAAAAATACAAAGAAATGGCTCATTTATATCCAGAACTAGACCATACAATGATGTAATGCTGCTAGTGCATGCTCAAGCTTTCTAATTAAAAGGATTCCTATTCTGGGCCCTAATTAAACTTGGAAACAATAAAATTACAAAGTATTAGAATCTTGTATTTATGTTAGAATTCTATAAAAATAGTAACTAATGATATTAGGATTAATTTGATCAATTCTTCTTAGAAAGTCGACTTTAAGTCTTTACTCAATCTCATAAAATTAGCTTATAAGTTGAGATTTGCACCCACTTATATAATATAATTTGACCCTTTTTTTAGTCGATGTGAGATTTTCAACATAACCCTTTGCATCAATTGGACGAGCGTGGAACTAAACATTTGTGGGTGGTTTGGTAGCGGACTAATAGTAGGTGACATGATAGACCCAACAATTCTTTCCTATTATAGACTTTGATACCAATTTGTTATACACAAGGGGGAACCACAAACGAAGAGATATTCAACAAAATAGGTCATGAGTCAATCATATAAAAGAACTTGACTCAACTTTATACGCAAAACCTTAACGTAATTAGTTTGTGGGTGTTTCTCTATATTGTTCATCTTACCCATTTCTATTATAAGACTCCAAGTCCAACTTAACTGTAACAATCTATTTGGATTATTAGCCTAAGAAAGAGTAATTGAATATTTTGTAATTATGTTTTATCTCCTATAAATTGAATAGCTCCATTGTGGTCTAAACACATGGAATTGATTATATGCCTCCTTGGTTTCTTTGGCTTCAACATGGTATCTTACCTTTCAGTTTCTATGTATTTTTTCTTTCTTTGTGGTGTTTCATTGTTCACGATTGCCACTAGGTGGAAAGCTTTTTCTGCTAGTGACCACCACTACTAGCATTAGCTTTCCATATGACAACTAACTCTGACAATCACTCCTCCATTGGACAGCTCACGCACCCCATGGGCCCAAACCCCTCTCAACATATTTCACTCTTTGTCGCCATCTCCACCACATGTGGTGGTGCATACAACAAGCTTTCCAGCAAATCTTTGTAACCAAACTTACCCTATTGTGATACTTCTAAATGTTTGGTCCTTCCGTTCTAACATTGTTTAACTTATATCTTTTATTTGGTTGGATATTTGATTGACTATTATTTGTTTGGCTGGCTATTCTCCATTTGACTAATTATTCTTGGTTGTTATTCATATTGTTTGATTGTTTCTCTCTCTTTAAGATTGATCCATAACAATTTTGAAACCTGATGTGTCTATTTTCACCAAGTTTGTCATTGCTCTACTATCTATAGATAAGTTGGAATTGGAGAATTTTTAAACCTTTTTCATGTTGTTAGCATGGCTCACCTATAGAGTACTCTCAATGCCAGGATCAAGTTTTAGAATCTCTTTCTACCCTAACTATAAATACTTTTTTGTCCTCTTTGCCTTGCTTTCTTACTAAAGCAAGCACGTACTTGGCACTTAGTCCAACCCACATGTCATTTACCACTGTTGACTCTTCAACCTAGATCTCACACTGAGGTAATTGTAGTTGTTCTTGCAAAGGTAATGGTTATTGTAGGTCATGGTTCAAGTTCGACCGTTATCACAAAATTGGTTACAACGTTGATTCTTGTTATGGGTGCATGGTGAACTCCCTAAAGTTGCTAATGGGGTAAACTCTCCTCCTACTTATTCTCCTACATAGTTTACTCTTGCATAACCTTCTTTTACTCACAAAATAACATTGACAATCTAATGATTTCCTTCAATGGTATGGGGACCATCAAGCCTCTAGTTATATTGCTTTTGTTGTGCACATTGTAAATTCTTTTGTTGGAATCTATTACTCTTTAGGTTCTCGCATCCTTGATTTTGGGGTCAATTGTCATATGTCTAGTAATGAATCCTTTTTTTCTACTCATTCTGCTTTTGTTTATTTATCTTTTGTCATCTTGGAAAATGGTTCTCAAACATTGTCTCAAGGTGTTTGTACCATCTGCTTCCCTCTTGTGTTTAGAGCCTAATCCAAATTCATACCTTCCGAGTGGACTCACTATTCATTGTTGTCATTTTTTTTTTCCAAAAATTAGATCTAACATTTATTTTGGCTGTCCTTGTCATTGTTTTTTTCATATTTTACATTTTCCTCCTCCTCACTATCACCCCCAAGACAAACATTGCACCACCTATCACACATCTAACAAAGTAGGGACGAGCCTGACACGTCTTTTGTTCGTCGCGTGACATCTTGCTGTGTTGTTTTTCATGTGACATTGTTGTTGTAGCGTGATGTGGTTCGAATCATTCATGTGTTGCTGCTACGTGGCGGTACATCGTATTTTGTGGTGGTGATTTCCATTGTTGTGGTTGTACTCTGTCATCCGGTAGGTAAGATAGTTTACTCCTGCATAACCTTCTTTTACTCACAAAATAATATTGACAATCTAATGATCTCCTTCGATGGTATGGGGACCATCAAGCCTCTAGTTATATTACTTTTGTTGTGCACACTGTAAATTCTTTTGTTGGAATCTATTACTCTTTAGGTTCTCGCATCCTTGGTTTTTGGGTCACTCATTATATGTCTAGTAATGAATCCTTTTTTTCTACTCATTCTACTTTCGGTTATTTATATTTTTTCATCCAAACATTTGTCTCAAGGTGTTTGTACCATCTGCTTCCCCCTCGTGTTTAGAGCCTAATCCAAATTTGTACCTTCCGAGTGGACTCACTATTCATTGTTGTCATTTTTTATTTTTCCAAAAATTAGATCTAACATTTATTTTGGCTGCCCTTGTCGTTTTATTTTCTTTTCATATTTTACATTTTTCCTCCTTCTCACTATCACCCCCAAGACAAACATTGCACCAGCTATCACACATCTAACAAAGTAGGGACGAGCCTCACACGTCTTTTATTCGTTGCATGACATTGTTGTGTTGTTTTTCATGTGACATTGTTGTTGTAGCATGATGTGGTTCCAATCATTCACTATGTTGCAGCTATGTGGTAGTGCATCGTATTTTGTGGTGGTGATTTCCATTGTTGTGGTTGTACTCTGTCATCGGGTAGGTAAGATGAATTTTTTTTATTATGGCAAACTTCGAGCATGAAGGGGATTAAATCAGAATTTTTTAATTTTATTTTTTAATTATAGAAAATTCTATTTTCTAAAATCATGTTTTGTTTAGGTATATATGGGAATGGATCAAATTCAATTGAGGGCAATCCAGGTGCAGCCTTGTGTATTAAAATTACTAATAAAAATGCTCTAAGAAATATGTTAGATGTTGGATGGAAGCAAAGGATAGATATTAATAGCAATTGTGTACATTCAAGGTTGTTCTGGACGACAAGGTTAATTAACTTAAGGCTTGTCTTATTACGAAAAGCTATACATAAATCTGAGTTGGATTATGGGGATGTACTTTTTTGTTAGTTGTCAAAATGTGTTCTTTGCAACTATTCTTGTCCATTACAGTCATTTGTTATTGGTGATGTTTTCCTTCCTTGGAAGTTGTGGGATCTATCAACTCAAGAAGACTTTGATTGAAACAAACTCCATAAAAGGAACTTTGTGTTGGCACATCTAGCTCTAGAAGGGCTAAAGGGGTTGAATAGAGCCCTCTGACTCTTCTTGCACTAAATTGAACAAGACCATCTAGTGAACAAGCAACCACAAACAACACAACATAGGTTTATATACATCTGGTTCGCTCTCAATAAAAAGCTTCATAGGTACCACTAACAAAGTAAATTTGAGCATAACAAATACACAAACTACTCTTGGTTATATTGTCTTAATATCCTCCTAAGACTAAGACCTCACACAAAGCCAAAAGAATCAACTCTCAAGAGAGATCATTGTAAGCTTACTGGAAAACTTCACTGCATTAATGATTAAAAGGATTTCTCAATTCCACAAAGAACACTAAACAAAAGAATACTAGAAGGTTGTAAGCACTTGTATTCCTCATGAAAGCTTGTGTGTTATTCATTTTCATATTGATGTCTTTATATAGAACTTTGAAGGTGATTGTTGCATCAACAAAAAAGGTGAAGATCTGATAGCATTGTCAGCTACTAAAATCAGTGCAATCCTTAAAAATTTATTTTCTAGAAGCTTGATATGGAAAGACATGATCTTAATGAGCTTATGATTTCTCTTGAAAGGGAACAATTCAAACATATAATAGATATATAAATGATCATGTTTAAATGTTAGTTAATAGCACATAACTTTACAAATTGTTTCTTCTTTGGGTTTCTAATATAAACATTGAGAAGATATATACTTTCTATATTTTTTAAATCAACGTATATGAGAATTTGTCATTTTCTAAAGATAGTTTCAACTTAATCTATAAAAGTAGTTTATGATTACGACTTTGATTATGTTTTTAATTTGAAACAGGATAGATATTATGTGTCAGATGATTTGAGACTCCATCTGAGATTGCTTGGTATATTGAACACTGAAGGCATCGTTTGATGCGTTTTTAAGGTCAGACACATTAAAGGCTTTGTCTGATGCACTTTGTTTGACGAATTGTGTTTGTAGCTAACACAAAACACACATTAATAGGTTGACAATATTAAAGCACGCATACAAGATTGTCTAGCTTTTGTTATCATGCAAACTCCTTTGAAGAGCCTTTGCTTAAGATAGACTGTCTAGGTGGGTTAAGACTGTCTAGGGTCTTAACACTTTGAAGCATGCAACAATCCATAAAGGAAGAATAAAATAAGTTGCAAATTAAAAAACACAAATGGATTTTTTGAAGCGATGGAAAGAACACACTACCTTAGTTAGAAAACCAAGGATAAGTGTCTTGAATATTTACTACTTGAAGAAGCTCTCCAATACAAGAATCCTTTAAAATAATATCATACTTTCAAGAGACTTTGAACTCTCACAAATCAATTTGTATTCATTAACCAACTGTACTTTTTGCAAGAGAAGTCATTTATTTATAGTGGAGGAATTCAACCACTTATACTACAAAATGGGTAAGAAGCAATGTGAATATAGGAGTAATATTTACACTAGTGTAAACATATGACTAATGATTACGCTAGTGTGAACACAAAGCTAGGGAACCCATGTACTTTTTTGACGTCTCATGTGATGATGTTAACTTATGAAGGAGATTACAATCTTTACGTAAGCCTTGAAAATGACATGTTAAAGGAATTTACAAGCTTTATATGTCTTGAAAATGAGTTGTAGACGAAGTTACATTCTTATGTCTTGAAAATGACCGTTGGAGGAACTTACAACCTTTTACATGTGACCTTTCATGCTTTGACCGTCCCATAGTCTTGAATTCTAGGAGGTTCTAAGACATTCTTGTAGTTAGGATATTATAAAATCTCCTAAAATTTGCAAGTTAATGTGCCTTTTTAATCTCTTATTCCAGTCTTTTTAGACTTTCTCTTATAAATCTCTCTTAAAATTTATTCTTTATTTCTTCCTCTTATTTTTCTTTAGCTATTTTTCGTGTGGAAACTTTTTGTAAAGCTTTACCCTCTTCAAAGTCTTTTCTCCCTCCTTGCTTTGCTTCTCTTTCTTCTATGGTCACATCAATTGGACATAAACAATGTCTTTTACATGATGATTTACATGAGAAAGTCCACATGGTGAATCCTATGTGCTTTGTTGTTAAAAGGAAGTATTTTGGTCTTGTATGTCTACTGTGAAAATCTTAATATGGTCTTAAGCAATCACCTAGCACATGATTTAGTAGATCTAGTATTGTTATTCAACAATGGATATAACATGGAGTGGGGCTAACTACTCTGTTTTCTATTATCACTCGTTGGTTACATCCATTTAGTAGTTTATGTTAATGACATTGTCATCACAGGTAGTGATTATCTCGGTGTTCTGCAACTGAAGCGATATCTTTTCAAGCATTTTAAAACCAAAGATCTTAGAAAAATAAAATATTTCTTGATAATAAAGGTAGCATAGTCAAAAAGTGGGATCATCATATCCTAAAGGAAGTATGTAATGGATATTTTGGAAGAAACGAAAACATTAAATTCTAAGATAATCGACACCTCATTGGATTCTAATGTCAAATTTCTACCAAATCATGGGGAGCCTCTTTTAAATTTTGAAAGGTATGAATAAATGATAGGGAAATTGAACTACCTTAGTGTTACTTGTTAAAATACCTTGTTCGTAGTAAATGTATTGACTCATATTGTTTGATACATCAAAGAAGCTCTTGGAAAGGGTCTTTTAGATGAAGACAAAGGGCACACTCGACTCATGGACTATTTTGAAGCAAATTGGACTAGGTCTCGTATTAATAAAAGGTCCACCTTCGCTTTTTACATATTGTGAGAGATAACCTTGTCTCATGAAAAAACAATAAGGAAAATGTTATAACTAGGTCTAGTTTGCAAGCATAGTATTAAGTTGTGGTTGTAGCTCTTCATTAGCTTATATGACTCAAATAGTTGTTTTAGGAAATAAAATTTAGAGAGGTTATATCATTTATATGTGATAATTAGGTTACTATGCATATTTTGTGAAAGGATGAAGCATTTTGCAGTTGATTCTTACGTTGTCATAGAAAAGTCGATGTATAAGGAAATATCTACTAACTTTGTCAATTCCTATTATCAATTAGAAAATATATCCACTAAGCTGTCATGTTAACTACACATGTAACATCTTTGGTGCATTTGACCTATATGCTTCAACTTGGGGTAAGTGTTTAGAGTCTTGTAAATATGTTAGAAATCTATAAATATAGTAACTTGTAATATTTTAGATTGATTTTATATATACATTAGAGATCACATTGACTAAAAATGTGACCAAATCGTAGTATATAAATAGGTTCAAACCTTACCTCGCAAACTTGTTTTGAGGTTGAGTTAGGCAAAAACTCACTTTCTAATGTTATACCAAAGTCTATCCTAATAAAGTTTGTTAGGTCTATCATGTCAACTGCTATCGAACCTTTATTGGATTACCTTACGAGTAAGTTTTATAAAGTTGAGTTAAGTTTAAACTTATTTTGTAAGACAATATTAGAGCTTATCCTATTAAAGTTTGTTTGGTCTATTATGTCACACACCATCAGAATACCTATAAGTATATAGTCTCATGCTTGAGATGTTTAGTTCTTGACACGAGGTGGTGTGTTAGATATCTCACATTTACTAGTAATATGAACAAATTGTATTAGGCTTATAACTCATTTTCTAATATTTTATATTCATGTGGTACTAGTGATATTCAATTTAAAGGATTTGTGGTAAAGAGAAGAAATTTTCATTCCAGAAAAGCATGATAGTAAACAGAAACCATGGTCAAGATATCTTCAACCTTGAATGCAAGAAACTTAAATCTGGATTACTTGTTTAATGAAAAAAACACGGAACTAATAAGTTAGTATATTCAAAGAAAACCATTCTCAATCGAAAACAAAATTCTAAAATTATTTCAAAGAAGAAAACAACTTGAAGAGAACATTGTCTAACATAGTTTCAAATTTACTATTATTGATTTCTAGAATTAAATTAACTTCTAAATGTAAAATTACATAAACAAAATCATAAAAGAATGTAAAATGAAATTGGTAGAAAAGAAATGGCAAGAAAAGACAGAGAAAAAAAAAAAAAAACTCCAAAGGTTAAAACTAAAAATTGAATAAGCTGAAAAAATAGAGAACTAACTAACTGTCATCTACTTCTACTCCTATGTAAGTGTATGTCTAAATTTGCATAAGTGTAAAATCATGGTGTCTAAATTGTGTATTAAGTTCCCTATTTATAGTATTTTGAAACAACAAAAGGATTAGCCTAAATTAAAACAAAAATTGGGCCCAAGAAAATCTATCTAGACTCTCTTCTAGTTGCTAGACCATCTAATGCTTTCTCTGTATAGCACCTGAGTCATTTTGTTCTTTTAAGTTCAAAACGTCGAATCTTCATGATCCAAATGTCTTCATTGAAGCTTTGTAAGCCAAGAACAAAGATCATCTAAGAAAGATCTCTACAAAATCATAATCAACTCAATAATTAGACGATCTATGTGAAATTTCAACTGAATACATAAAATCTATCTAAAACTACAATACTAATACAGTTTATAGTAAAATACCTAGTCTTTACTAAAAACAAAGAATTAGGATAAAAAAAACACTTAAGAGATGTAATTAGCTTGTAAAATATGAACAAATCAGGAATTATCAATTATCAACCAATTATTCATAAGAAAATACCAACAGAAAGAGAGCTCGTTTTAGTACTTATGTCCTTTGATGATTTATGCTATCGGTTTGCATATTTTGCAAATGTTGATTTGAAATGCCAAAGGCCATTTACAAATATGCACTTCTTGTTTTGTTCACAGTCCCTTTGTCTTGCCATGCAATGATGTCTAGGTTTTGTTGGTTTGTCTTGCCATGCAATGATGTCTAGGTTTTGTTGGGAAAGAATCATTGTTTAATTGATAACTTTGCAGGCCAGTCTCTCTGAAGGAGATAATGATAGTAACTTGACCAGAATTATAGTTGGAGGACTATTTTTAAGGTTTGTCTTTGTGCTCTACATGTATAACTACTTCTTAAAGGGTTAAGTGGTTTGTTTGTGTTCATGTTTGTTAGTTTGAATTCAAATGTTTGTCTCATTTATGTCTTTCCCGTTCAATATTGTTGAAGATTTTACTTTGACTAAATTATAGTGTATAAGTGGATGCCTCAATCAATTTTGAGGTTGAGTTAAGGTTAAATTCCATTTTTAATATGGTATCAGGATCTATCATAGTGAGCGTTGTTGTGTCTATCATGTCACCTATTATTAGGTCACTAGTAGATCACTATCAGACCACTGATAAATATATATTTTGATATTCGTGATGTCTAATTCTTGATGCGGGATGTGTTGGAGATCCCACATATATGGATAAAAATGCGTAAAAACGTTATCTTATAAATCGATTTTGTAATGTTAAATTAAATTTAATACAATAAAGAATGAGAAAAAATAAAGCATGTAATATTTTGAAAGAATTGATATATAACCTATTCAATTGTTATTTATAGTTGTAATGAGAATCTTTTATTCTTAGTTTCTAGTAGTTATTTTTCGTTAAAAATTCGATATTGCCTTCCTCAATCTATGGGTACAAATTATAATATATATATATATATATATATATATATATATGAATATATGTAAATATATGTATATATATATATGAATATATGTATATATATGTATATATGTATATATTTATTGAAAAGCTACAATTAATGTTAACTGATTTTAAATTTTAAGTTGAAACCTTAGATGAGTTTATTACCCAACTCTAACAATTACAAGGCCGATTGTTGCGTATCAATAGAGTTGCCGCACACTATTATGCACCACCACTAGTATTGATGCTCGTAGTCAATAGGCCTTTCTTGGCAAAGGCAACTCTATGTTGCTACATACAAGGTTGTGCGACCTCCTAAGCCTAAACGTGCCATTTGGCTCTTATTTGAGTGAATTTGAATTTTTTGGTTTCTTTACAAGATGTTTTCTCTTTGTTCCATCTTTGTTTTGTAATTCTTTTCAGTATCTGAGCCTATAAGAAAATCCTTGATTGTTTGAGAACAATGATTGAATCGATGACTGTCATTTGGATCATATACCATGTCCATGAAGAGTACACTCAATATTATTGACCTTACATTTCAAGATGTTTGGATTCTTTTCAACATGACTTGATAAGAACTCAATGTAATTGAAAATGGTGATACTGACTTATCTATTGTATTAAAAAATGTTTTATATGTTCCACAATTGACCAATAGTCTTATCTCTATACAAAATCTTATAAAAGATTTGAATTATTCACTTTTTTTTATCTTATTGTGTATTTTAGCACCTTACTAAAAGGAAGATGATTTTAATTGCTAAGGAGCAAAGTGAGTTGTATCTGTTGGAATCTAAGGACCAAAACAAAATAAAGATCATAAGCTAACGAATAACATAAAAAAAAAAACATGGGCAAGTTCCCAAATATGGCTTCATGATAAAAGACTTAAACATCCATCATTCAACCTTATCAAATTTATTACTTCATTTGTTTAATAAAGAGTTTATTGAGTCTCCCAAATGTGATATTTTTGGCAAAGCATTGCTAAGCATCCTATATTATTTGTGGTAAAAAGGGTAATTTTCCATTTCACTTAACTCATATAGATAATTAGAGACCTATTTTAGAATCTATTTTAGGAGCAAATTGGTTTGTTACTTTTATTGATGATTGTACCCATGTCACATGCACATACATTATGAAAAGTAAATACGAGATCTTTTAAATATTTGTTAATTTTTTTTCGTCTTATACAAAATCGATTTGGAGAAAACATCACAAGTATTAAGTCATGAATTTTCCAAAATTGTCCAATTATGGTATTATTCATGAATTGACATGTGTAACATTCCACAACAAAATGTGTTAGAAAAGGGAAGAATCTTCATGTTTTTCTAAATGTAGCTAGACCTTTCCTTTTTCTATATGTTTGTGAAGGTACATGAAGGCTATAAAAGGAAGGCCAAATAAAGAACAAGACTTTTTTTTTTTGTGACAACACTTGACCGTCTAGTGGGGTCATCTAATCATTACAAATAACGCATAAGATTTATATTGGTTCATCCTAAACACTTGAGTTACATTCATTTTTACTTGAAGAAACTCTTAAAAGGTTCTACTAGTAAACTAATCATGAAACGAGTATACAAGTCACTCCTAGCTATCCTGTCTTAATCTTAAGAATTCCATGTATTCTTAATTGTCACTTCTAGTTACAAATAACAATGAACAAGGTGAAACTAAGGAATAACTGTCCTAAAGAGGATATATAATGACGACTTCAATTAGGCTTCTCTATCAAAAGCTAGAATCGCACACACTGAAAATACACCCCAATACAGAAAAAGAGATAATCTTCTTTATTACTTTTCTAAGCAAATGTACATCACAATAGGTTACAAAAGAAAATGCTTCCCTTCCACAGGAGAAGATCTTGTCCAAACAATCAATAGTCCGAAAAATGCCTTCCGAAAACATGGTTGGTCCATATTCAATTTTTGTCCCTTACAACTAGAACAATTCCTTCTAAAATAAACTGAGAAAAATGGGGTCTTTATCACTAATGATAGAACTGGAATCCCATGTAGCTTGACCACTTCCTTCACGAAAAACTTCAACCATATATGGATGTTTCAAAGGTATAAAATGTTCGTATTTGCTCAATCTGTCAATAACCACCAGTATAGCATCATACTTATTGGACTTCGGTAATTTCACAAAATCCATGTTGATTTCTCCCCAAACAATCATTGGAATGGGTAAAGGTTGAAGTAGCCCTTAAGAGGTACAAGCTTGATATTTATGTTGTTGACAAATGGCACATTCGGTCATGAAATCGTCAATGTCGTTCTTCATGCCCATCTAATAAAAATATTGGGCACTTCTCTTATATGAAATACTCTAGAATTTCCTTTAATGGACTTTGGTGTGAAATTCTCATATCATCTGTGGAATCCAACTAGAAGTGGATGATAACACTAATCTTTCCATGTAATGTAATTTGTCATTCTCTAAAGTATAGTTCCCATGTGAGTCTGGATTGGATTTCAAATCCTCAGTAATCTTTTGTAATGTCCCATCCTTTTGGATTTCCTCCTCCATTTTATTAAAATTTGGCCAATATGGTTTTGAAATCATGCTTAAGTCTACTTTATCCCTCACCTCCTCCTCCAATTTATGAGACTGCGCGTCAGCTACTTCGTTTGAAGCTCCTGTCTCATACATAATTTTGAAAAAATATCCCGTGAGCTTTGCCAACTAGTTTTGTTGATTCCTGGTGGTAGTTCTTTTCTCCAACAAAAGGCTCTTTCGATTTGTAAAAACGGTGAATTTTCTTCCCAATAGATATTGTCTTCAATGTTGGATGAATAATACCAAGGCCATTAATTCCTTCTCGTAGACTGACTTCGTCAAAGACGCATCAGCTAACGCCTTACCGAAGAAAGCTATGGGTCTTTTATTTTGAGAAAGCAGGGCGCCAACTCCTCTTCCTGACCCATCATACTCAATATGCAAGGGTTGAGTGAAGATAGGAAACCCCAGTACCGATGCTATAGTCATCTCCCTTTGTAGCTTCTGCAATGCCCTAAAGCTTTCCTTAGTCCATTCAAAACTCCCTTTCTTTAGCAATTGGGTGAGAGGTCACACAATACTTCCATTCTTAAAAAAAGTGGACTTCAAGTATAACTCAACCTTATAAAACCGGCTTGTAAGTTGAGGTTTACACCCACTTATAGACTATTGAAATGCCTTATCTCTAGTCAATATGGGATCTGCAACACACCCCCTCACGCCAAGATTCCCAAACTCGAGCGTGGAACTATATATTTAAGGGAGGCCAAATAACTACCCGATAACACGTAGCTTGATAGTTCCAACAACTTTACTAGGATAGCTTCTAATATCATCTTAAGAAGTGGATCTCCAACATCCATAATTAGAAATAAATCTTCTGCATTACCTTGTAAGTCCCAAAAATCCCCTTAATGCTTGTATATTCTTGGGTATTGACTATTGGGTTATTGCTTGGATCTTCCGAGAGTCAATTTGCACCCTAGTCTTGGATATGATATGGCCCAAATAGTGCACCTCCTTTCTTCCAAAATGACATTTTTTTCTGTTTACGTTAAATTGATGTTGGTGCAAAGTTGTTAACACTTGTTTGAGTTGTATCAAATGTTCCTCCCATGTCTCGCTATACACTAGAATATCATCGAAGAATACTAACACGAATCTCCTCAAATATGGACGTAATACCCTGTAAATTACACATTGAAATGTGGCAGGAGCGTTGGTTAAGTCAAATGTCATTTCCAATGATTCATAGTGAGCCAGACGTGTGCAGAACGCTGCAATCTGGATGTCATCTTCATGCATCCAAATCTCATGATAACCAGATTTTAAATCTAACTTAGAAAAGTACCTGACTCATTGTAATTCATCCAATAGCTATGTGATAACCTGAATTAGAAATCTATCTGGGACCATGGCTTTATTTATCTGCAATCAACGCAGAATTGCCAACTTCCATACTTCTATTTTATTAGAATCACAAGGCTGGAATAGGGAATATTGCTGACCCTTATGATCCTCATTCACAACGTTTCATCAACTTGCTTTTCAATATCCTCTTTCGATAGATGCAGGTAACGTTATGGTTGCATATTGAAGGCGTTTGTCCCCTCCTTAAGTTGAATTTTATGATCAACCTCTCGATAAGGCGGTAGACTTTGAATTCCTCAAAGACTTCTCCACAATCCTTCAATATCTCTTCTAACTCCTTTCTCTAGTATATAATCCTCCATGCACCCTTCTTGCTTCAATCTTGCCAACTTCTCAAAGATCGAATTTCTTCCCTTCCCTTCAAATCTTCGTGTTAATGGCATATAAAATTCTTTCCAAGAGGGTTCTTGGAAATTTTCCTCAAAATGTTGAACCAGTGGCTTGCATTGCCCTCAATACTAATATATTCTAGCCTTAATTTTTCTTCATTACTTTCTGAACTTTGAAAAATTTCTCCGCACGTGACAACCACCCGTGTGGGTCCACTCCGTCAAATGCGGGCAATTCCACCCTCTTAGTCCATGTTCTTGTTTCCTCCTCTTCTTCATCTTTAGACTTTGGATCATGCACCGTATTATTCACATAATTTCTGCTCCTTTCGATGATTTATGATCCTTCTTAAGGTCACATAACATCTCTTTGATCTCTAAGAAGTTATCATTCATCGCATTCATCTCAGCGTTCATGTTGTTATCTCGACTTTCATCTTTATCATCACTCTTCCTTGCTCATTGGTCATCTTTTCGAGGGTACTCACGGTTCTCCATCTCGCAATTCCTAACTCCCTCACCTCAAATCTGGCAGGTCGAACCAAACTGTTAGGCTTCTCTATCAAAAGCCAGAATGGTGGACACAGAAAACACACTCTTATACATAAAAGGAGAAAATCCTCATTATCATTTCTTTAAGCAAATGTACACCACAACAGGTTACAAAGGGAAATACTCCCTTTCCACATCCAAATAATCAATTGCCAAAAAATGCCTTCTTAGGACAGAATTGCTCATTAAATAGACCAACCAACTATCTTAACCACCTCTCCCCTATACACACGCTTTCCTCACCACTTATTTTCTTACGTTTCTCCTAGAATACACTTCCCACACTTTATTTCTAACAATTTCCTTCTAAGGGTGTAATTTTAAAGAGTGAAGGATATTACAGGATTTTCCTCCCTAACTTACAAAGACTAAGGGCAAATATCATAAACTTGTAGGCTTTTGTAAGAAAGTAAAATTGTAGTTGTGTGCTAGGTTGTGTTCTTGACATTCATCTCCATCTTGTATTTATAGTTACTTGAGAATATGATTATACTAATGCAATCTTCATTTCGATATTGTTGAATAATTTAATATCATTTTCCTTTAATCTTGATGTGTAAAATTACTAAAATTAAGTTGATTATTCGGTCATGCGTCTAGACATGGAAGGTTGTGTTTCCTTTTATTGTGCTCCATATAAAAATAGAAACAAAGCAAAATACAAAATATCACAAATAATATATGTTTCTTCTTTTAACATCATGTGATAAGCACACTTATTGTTTCATATATATTTTGTCTAAATATTTCATAAATAAAGTTGATGAAAATATTTATTCGACTATGATCAATTTAATCATAAAGGCTAATGATTTAGATTGTTGTTTTCAAACAATTAATTTTATAAATAGATAAGATTAATTGCATTACTATGTTTGCTTTATTAATTATGTTATAACCGTTAGATTGTATGGTTTTGTTCAAGTATAGAATGTTCTATTTTAAACCTAGTTACTTGTTAATTTTATTTAAAGATATAAGTATGAATATGATAATATATTTAATGTAATATCATAATAAGAAATAGTTATTATAATTCTTAAGTTATATTTCTTATAATCAAATTTCTTAATGCAAGGGTCGTCAAGTACTTCTAAACTGTTATATCTTGATAGTATGTTCTCAAAACGAACTAGGAGAAGTTGTGTTAAGTGTCACATACCTCATCAACAAGTGATATGATTTAGAGGGGGTTGATAAATTTGTGGGTTTTTCTTCGTAATTTTTATTATGCCTTTTTTAATTAAGTAGGTTGAATTTTCACTTTGAGTTGGTTCAAAATCACAAGAGAAGATGACCATTCATATTTTCATGGTGGAAAATAATAATGCTTTTATTAAGAATTAATAGAAGAGAGAATTAAAACACTAGTGAGAGTGAAGCAATAATAAAGGTCACTATAGTGGGAGCTAAGTCTTTGTGGACATCAAAGACTATTTAGGGGAAATAAATTAGAAACTTAGGTAACATTATTATGATTGTCAAGATTGGTATGTAACCTTAGCCTATAAAAAGTTAAACATGTAATGAAAGGAAGGAGATATAGTTGAATTTTGAATGGGGATTAAGTTTTCTCCATGTGATCTTATTTGAGTAACTTGTGACAATCAACATTATGACTTATCGCTCATCTTCTAATCTCTCTTAAGTGTGGTGTCAATATCCTTCCTTAAATTGAATGTCAGAATGATCCTCCTTCTGCTTCTCATCAATAGTTACCTACTTGTTTCTTAAATGACATTAGTCCTTATGAGTCTCTATTATATTTGTTCCATTTACTCTCCTAGAGTCAAAGTCTTTGTATGTGTTGTTTTCGTTCACTCTCATAATCCTAATTGCAGTAGATTAGATCTTAGAGCTTTTAAATGTGTATTTATTGGTTATCCTTCTAATTAAAAGGGTACAAATGTTATCCTCTTGAGAGTCATCATACCTTTATCATTATGGATATTACTTTTCATGAAACAAAATCATTTTTTAACAGTCCTCTGCTTTAGATAGAGAAAACACTTAAAGCAAACATGCTTTTTTCCCTATCATTATTGTATTTGTCTTTATTAGTTGTTTAAAATCCAAGTGGATGAATCATAACAAATGAGATCAAAGCACCCACAATAAGCAAGAAGAAGACAAATTCTTTTACGAAAAATGTTGAAGAGGGAAACAACCTATGTTAACTTTGGAGCAAGAAAATTTGTCCGATTCAGAGTTGGGGACCCCTAAAGATAACAATGAAGAGGTAAATGTTATTGAGAATTTAGCCATTACATTGCAAATGGAAAATGTTAAAATCATGTTACGCTTATATTTTAGGAAGTTTTATATTTTATCTTTGACGTAATTTATTTTGTATCACATTGATTTCTTTATATTAATGTTAAGATTATGTATTTAAGAACAATCCCACAATCATAGGGATTTGTCTCCTTAGGATCAGTTGTTAATATTTCCTAGAATAACGAGCAGGCTTATGTATATATATATAGGTCCAATGACCTCATAATTTAATATGTGAGAATATATTATTCTTTCTAAATTTTGAGATGGTATTAGAGCTCCCGATCCTTGGGAGTCTCTAACCGTGCCTGTAAACCCTAAATCGCAACCGTAATCTTGTGATTACAAACCCTAAGCCCCAGCCGCAGCCTTCATTACTGTGCAATCTTAAAAACTTTCCGCATAACCTTCATTGTTGTGTAATCTACGCCAACCTATGATGGCTGAGATCGTGAACCCTATTTCGGAAACTAGGGACAGATCCCAGATTGTTGGAGAATTGCAGAATGTTCATTCTTCTTATAGATTAAATGGAAAAAATTATCAGAAATGATCTCAACTCATTAGGACCATCTTGAAAGGAAAAGGAAAGGGCAACCATATAATTGTAATGCTCCTGATGAAGCAGATCCCAATTTCAAAACATGGGATGAAGAAGACTCCATGATCATGGCATGGTTGTGGAATTCAATGGTTCCAGAAATTAGTGATACCTACATGTTTCTTAAATCAGCGAAGGAAATTTGGGAGGCAGTAGAACAAACCTATTTGAAGGCCAAGGATGCTCTCCAAATATATGATGTAAAGGTAAAAATTGTGGCTGCCAAACAGGAAAACAAATCAGTTACAAAATATGCCAATCAACTCAAATCCTTATGGATGGAATTAGATCACTATCGAGTTATAAAGGCAAAGTGTGCAGAAGATTCAACAATCCTTAAGGAGTATACTGAACAAGATAGAGTCTATGATTTCTTGGTAGGCTTGAATCCTGAATTTGATCAGGTTCGAATCCAAATCTTGGGAAAGGAGAAAGTCCCGGGGCTTAATGAAGTGGTAGCCATTATCAGGAGTGAAGAGAGCAGGAGAGGACTGATGTTAGGGACCCCAACTACTGAAAGTTCAGCAATGATGATTGAAGGAGGATCAAGCATGATAGCTAACTAGAGAAAAAACAATTTTGAGAATAAACATGAGGAAGTTTGGTGTACCTATTGCAATAAGCCATGCAACACAAGAGAGAAGTGCTGAAATTACATGGAAAACCTCCAAGCCGAGAATGGGGGCAGAAAGGAGGCCCTATAAAAATGGAAGGGCAAAGGCAAGCACACATTGTTAAAGGACAAGGTGAAGAATCTATCCAGCTGAATCATGAAGAGATAGAGAGGGTAAGATCTTTCCTTAGTAAACTAGAGAAACCAACAAGTATGTGCTGCTTAACATATTCTGGTAAGTTTCCACTTTTTTTCGGACTTAATGTTTCAGATACACCCTTTACCCATTACTGGATATTAGATTCTGGAGCCACTGACCATATGACCCCTTTACCCAAATACTTCTCCACATATTTCCCATGTCCTAGCAACAAGAAAATTTCTACAGCAGATGGAACTTTTATAACTACTACAGGACAAGGAAATGTTCAAATTAGCCCATCTATAACCTTAAAAAATGTTCTTCATGTCCCTAAATTGTCCACCAATATGATTTTTGTTCAAAAACTAACAAAAGATCTCTCTTGTAATGTTGTTTTTCATAAGAACTACTGTATATTACAGGACAAGAACTCGGGGAGGACGATTGGACATGCTAGAGAATGGAATGGCTTGTATTACATGGAGGAACCTAATCTACCTATTAAAGGTCACTCTCTCATATCTGAATCCATAATGACCAGTAAAGAGAAAGCTTAACTATACCATTGTAGGCTAGGACACCCTTCATTTGGAGTTGTAAAATTGATATTTCCTTCCTTGTTTAAGAATTTAGATGTGGAGAGTCTCCATTGTGAGGTGTGTAAGCTTGCTAAACACAAGCGTGTACCTTTTCCTATCAACAATAAAATAAGTCCTTCACCTTTTCTTCTTGTTCATACTGATGTTTGGGTTCCCTCTAATGTTTCTAATATCTCAGGTGCTAGATGGTTCTTAATCTTTATAGATGATTGTACCCGAGTGACATGGGTTTTCCTATTGAAATAGAAATCTGAAGTTAACTTTAGGTTTATTCAGTTTGTCTTTATGATTAAAAATCAATTTGGTGTTAATATAAAAATAATTAGGTTTGATAATGCCAACGACTATTTCAATCTTGTACTCAACTCTTTTTGTCAAAAGGAAGAAATAATTCATGAGTCTTCATGTGTTAACACACCCGAACAGAATGGGATTGCAGAACGGAAAAATGGGCATTTGTTAGACCAAACTAGAGCTTTACTTTTTCAAAATCACGTTCCTAAGAAATTTTGGGGAGAAGCCCTTCTTACTGCCACCTATCTAATCAATAGACTACCTTCTAAAATCTTAGCATAAAAAAGTCCCATGGATGTCCTATCCTCATTGTACCTACACCTAGACTCTACAAATAAACTCAAACCTAGAATATTTGGGTGCATATCTTTTGTGCACATTCATAGTAATGAAAGGGGAAAATTGGATCCTAGGGCTATCAAATGTGTATTCTTAGGATACTCAACCACAGCAAAGGGATATAAATGTTTTCACCCACCATTAAAGAGATTCTTTGTGTCAAGGGATGTCACCTTCAACGAACAAGAGAGTTACTTTCAACAAACATTCAGTTTCAGGGGGAGTAACAATATTGTTGGTGTATGTTGATGATATAGTAACTGAAGATGACAAAGAGGAGTAGAAAATGTTATGCCAATGTCTTGCTACAGAATTTGAGATTAAGACATTGGGGAGACTGAAATATTTTTTTGAGAATTGAAGTGGCTCATTCCAAGAAAGGAATCTTCATATCTCAAAAAAAATATATTATTGATTTGCTTAAAGAAACAGGAAAGACAGCCTGCAAACCAATAAGTACTCCAGTTGATCCAGATATAAAGTTGGGAAGTGCTGAGGAGGACAATGCCGTGAACAAGGAAATGTATCAAAGACTCGTGGGCAGACTTATATACTTATCTCACACTAGACCAGACATTGCTTTTATTGTGAGCCTAGTCAGCCAATTTATGCACCAACCAAGGGAAGCACATTTGCAATCTGCCCTTAGAATTGTCCAATATTTAAAAGAAGATCCACCACAGGATACTACACCTTTCTTGGTGGAAACCAACTGACATGGAAGAGTAAAAAACAAAGTGTAGTAGCTAGATCAAGTGCTGAAGCAAAATTTTGTGCAATGGCCCAAGGAATATGTGAACTTCTATGGTTGAAGATTATATTGGAAGACTTGAAGATAAGTTGGGATAAACCTATGATGTTATATTGCAACAATAAATCTGCAATTAGCATAGCCCATAACCCCGTTCAGCGTGATAGAACTAAACACATCGAGGTAGCAGACATTTTATTAAGGAGAAGCTGGATAGTGACTTGATTTGCACCCCATATGTTTCTACTCATAATCAACTTACAGACATACTTACCAACGGGTTGAATGGCATTAACTTTGAAAGAATTATATCCAAGCTGGGAATGGAAAACACCTACTCACCAACTTGAAGGGGAGTGTAAAAATCATGTTACACTTATATTTTAGGAAGTTTTATATTTTATCTTTGATGTAATTTATTTTGTATCACAGTGGTTTCTTTATATTAATGTTAGGATTATGTATTTAAGAACAATCCCACAATCATAGGGATTTGTCTCCTTAGGATAAGCGGTTAATATTTCCTAAAATAGCCAGCAGACTTATGTATATATATACTTATGTATATAGGTCTAATGACCTCATAATTTAATATGAGAGAATATATTATTCCTTTTAAATTCTGAGAGAAAATATTATGTATTAAATATCCTATTTCTCAATATATCATCACTGATCATCTTTCTAATAAACATTGAAGCTTTATTGCTACATTAATGCTATACTTATTCCTACTTTGGTCAAAGAAGTCATGAAAAATGAACATTGAACTCAAATCCTGAGAAAGGAGATGAATGCATTATAAGGAAACTTAATATGAGAGATTGTTGACAAACCAAGAGACAAAAGAGTTGTAAATTGCAAATGGATTCAATCCTGAGAAAGGAGATGAATGCATTAGAAGGAAACTTAATATGAGAGATTGTTGACAAACCAAGAGACAAAAGAGTTGTAAATTGCAAATGGATATTGATAGTGAAATGAAAGGCATATGGGACGATAGACATATATAATGTCAGACTGGTTACAAATGGATATACTCAAACTTATATAATTAATTATAAGAAGACATTTTCTATTGTAGCAAAGTGGAATACAATTCAAGTTGTTCTTACTCTAACAACTCAATTTGGTTTGATATTTACACTAGTTGAATATGAAAAAGTCTTTCTTCATGGAACTTTAGAAGAAGAGTACAAGGAGTTCGTTGAAGATTTGAAACTCATAGCGGAAGGAATAAAATATGCCTCCAAAAGTAGGCCATAAATGGTCTTAAGCAATCTCCAAGGATATGATTTAAGTGATTTACGTAAGTAATGGTTTCCTTAAGCAATCTCCAAGGGTATGATGTAAATGATTTACTTAAGTAATGGTTTCCTTAAGATACAAGCAAAATAAAAAACTAACATACTTTATTCATAAGGCATTATATTAAGTGTAAACTCACTATATTGCTAAAGTTATGCGGATGATATTTATTATAGATGATAAAACAGAGAAATTGAAATTAAAGACTCTATTTGAAATTGATGATTTAGAAAACTAAACTTTTTCCGTGGAACAGAAGTTGTTTATTTCTAAGAAAAGATTTTCAACACTTAAAGAAAATATGTATTTGATCTCCTAAAAGAAACAGGTAAGCTAAGATTTAGAACTTCAGATGTTATTGAACAAAATCATTAAATTGAAACTCAAGAGATTAGTAGGAAGACTTATTTATCTATCCCACATGAGACTAGATATTATTTATGTAGTTAGTGTAGTAAGTCAATTTATGTATCATTCAAGAGATAGATACATGGAAGTAGTTGGTAAAACTTTTCAGTATTTGATGTCAAGTCTAGGTAAAGGGTTCCTATTCAAGAAATAAAACACATTGACCTTGAAGATATATATTAATATAGAATATGTAACTTCTATTACTAATAGAAAATTTACCTTTAGGTACTTTGTATTTGTTAGAGAAAGTTTGGTAATCTAAAGAGGAAGAAAATAATATAGAGATTCTCATTCCAATGTCTTGCTCAAGGTGTATGTACGATTCGGGGATAAAAATCATATTATATGACCTTAAAAGAAAGTTTTACATTCCTATAAAATTGCATTTTAATAAGAGTCATTAACATTAGCCTAATAATCTAGTAGAACATAATATAACATAACAACATTCCACTTAAGAGTTTTCTCATAACATATTTTAAGATTTTGTAAATAAGTTAAAAATGATTAATATTTATTTACTAACTTGAAAAAAATGTTATAAATAACATAATATTAAGATAAAAGTATCCACAGTGATTAAGAAAAAATCTTTAGAATTTTTTATTTATTTCAGAATATTTTTATTTCGATCTTTTCAAGAATTTGATTTTTATAAATAGAGACTATGAAAATATAATGTATTTGATTTTTAACAATAAAATATAGTTAAAATTTTATTACTAACCAAATTGTTCATTTTGTATGATGAAATGCAGGGACACAGTTTCATTTCCTCCATGTACTTTAGTGCAACCATCAATGCACTCTGTCACAGCGGATGCTTTCCAAGTACCAACATTTGGTATTTATTTATGAATTTAATTTTAATCGAATAAGAACATGTTTGAGAACTATTAGTTTTTAAGTGGTTTCATTTCGTTTTCAGGATAAAGGAGTTGTTTGAAATTTGAAATTATTTTTTTAAAACTATTAAATATGTTGGTTTCTTCTCTTTCTGTGGGGATGGTTTCTTGTCTTTCTTACTGCTGGTTTTGCTCTCTCGTATGCTATTTTTTTCTCTCTTTCACATACCCATACTAGTTCTAGGCGTAAACCCTTGCTCTTCACTAATTATGTCAATGTCGTATCTCCATTGAGAAGTAGGATTGCGTGAATTATAACACATTCGCCTTGATATCAAGCTTTGACTTAAGGAACGGGATTATGTTGATGATCTCAACCAAGCAGCGACCTCAATTGCTCGGGTTTGGGAGTAGGTTCAATGCCTCTATGGTGTTTCTAAGAATCTTCTGACTATCATCGCCACTTGACTTGATGACCGCTGGACAAATATTTGGATAAGGTTCAAGATCTTCTACGTTACTTCAATGAATTATTGTCTCTTATTGCCACTCCTACCTAGGAACTCGAACAACGCCAACTTTCTTTATGTTAATAGCATTGTACGGGCTTCGTGATGTGTATTCCTTGATTCATGATCAAATTCTTAGGTCTTCGACTGGGTCCACATTCAAGTATACTTGGTCCACCTCGTTGTGTGTGCGATGTAAGTTATCATTTGACATACCTACTTCAGTCCCCTATGGTGATTCCTCTACATTGGTATCTTAGCTTGATGACCTCAACCACTCTTGCGAAACTTGGCAAAGGTCGTCCCTGGTGTGATCATTGTCACAAACTCGGACACACCATTGACAAATTTTATGCCTTACATTGTTGGCCTCATTGGTTGGCTATTGTTGATGTTACTTAGGCTACCTCTATGTTCCTCCTAATTTTGGCTCTCTTTCTCTTTCGTCTAATAGTTTTGGATCTTTTACTCTCTTTCATGACTTCTTAAATTGTACCAAGAATGTTAAGTCTCCACTGCTTTAGTTGTATACATAAGCTTCTCATTTGTTGGTCTCACTGACACCCAAGGTTACCAAACTCGAGAATTTATGTAGACTTGTGAGAAGTTTGTAAACTTGACTTGTAAACCCGACTCGTAGACTCGTAAGAGTCTCCTTTATTAAAAAATTCAATAAAAAAACAAATTTTCATGACAGCAATTTCACAATACTAAAATAAATAAGTTCAAATAATGTACCAACAATAAGATAAATAACTAATAAACAAAAAGTACAAATGTTATCAAGTTTAATCTCCCCATCTAATCATCTAATCCTGTAATGAAATCATCTCCACTATCTTCATCACCATCAAGTTCTTCTCCATATGATTCATTATCATTGTCATAAAAAATTATATTATCAAGATTAGGTGCATGTCCATCTGGTGCATGTCCATCTAGAGTAGTTAGATCATTCAAACTTGCTCTAGCTCCAACTAAGTCAACATTTCCCATCACCTTCAACTTGAGTTTGTTCAATCTCAACATTATTTCCTTCTTTAGTTATCCATTCATCATCAAACTCAATATCATTAAATGGGAGATCAACAATTTTTCTAATTTGCCTATTTTTCAACTACAAGTTATACATGACATAAACCAAGTCATTCATCTTTTTTTGGTGCAAACGATTTCTTCTTTTTGTATGAACCTATAAACAATTATGAAATTTTAGTAAAATATAAATCAAATAAAGAAAAATAAAAACCTTAAATAACTTAATGAACTTGAATTACCATTTCAAATGAGCTTCAATTACGCTCACATCCTGAAGAACTACATGTCAAACTCAGAACTCGAATAGCAAACTTCTTTAATTCTGGAGTTCTATCCCCAAACATCTCCCACCATTCTCTAGGGAGCATAGCTTTCCTACATTCCTTCTTCCATAGAAAAAAGTCCTCTAGCAAAGTGAAAGTCAACAAGTTGCAAATTGATTTTTTTTTTTCTTTCTGCAAGATCACTAACTAATCTTTGCATGCATGTATGCAACCCCTCTTTCACCTTAGCATCATCATTTCTAAAGTTTGGTTCATAATGCAACTGGGGGTTTAGGTAATAGGTGGCTGCATGCAAAGGCCTATGAAGTTGATTATTCCACCTCTGATCAATGATTTTTCAAACAAGTTCATAACTATAAAAGTAAAGTACCAAAAAATTATGTTATATTAGAAAAATAGTTATACAAATAAATAAGTAAAAAATAAGTAACTAAATTTCAAATGATAAAAGTTTAGAAATGTTACCTTTTCTTAATATTATTAATGTTGCTTTTAATTTTCTCTTTTGCACAATCCATCTTCTCATATACGAATCCCATTGCGGGTTCTGTATCTGAATCAACTAATCGAAGGACCATCATAAGAGGAGCAGCATCTTTTAAGCTTGTACTCACATTCTTCCAAAATCGACTATCTAATACTAGATTTTGAACCTTTCTCCCTTCCTGTGATGCTCCAAACTTGCTTGTTTGCCACTCTTCAGAGCTAAACATGTTCATCAGTGATGCTTTCAGTTCATGAAGACAAGCTAGAGTCAAGTAAGTTGTGACAAATCTAGTCACTCCTGACCTTATCAAGTCCCTTCCCTTTGTGAACTTCTTCAAAATGCTAATTAGTTGTGTTCTATCATAAATGTAGGTAGTGATCTTTCTTCCTTTTTGTATGGTTACTTCATGGACCTTCAGGTGCTTTTCAAGATCTTCAAAGATTAGATCAATACAGTGAGCAGCACATGGAGTCCAATATAAACACTATCTTTTTTGCAACAATAAGTCTCCAGCTGCCTTGAAATTTGCAGCATTGTCAATGCCTACTTGCACTACATTCTCTTCTCCAACAAGTTCTACAACATCATCTAACATTTTAAATACCTTATTAGCAGTTATTGATATGTCAGAGGTATCTAATGAATAGAGAAACACAGTTCCTTTAGGACTGTTCACCAAAAAATTACAAATGGGACGCCTTTTTTTATCTGTCCACCCATCAGACATAATTGTGCAACCTGTCCTTTTCCATTCTTTCTTGTACTCTTCAAGGACTACATCTGTCTTCTCCACTGCTTGTTTCAAAAGTTTCTCTCTAATATCATGATATGATGGAGGTTTATAGCCAACACCATATCTTGCAATCATGTCACACATTTTTATAAAAGCTGGATTCCTAATCACATTGAACGGAATAGCACTCGTGTAAAAAAATTCAGCAACTTGAGCATCAACTTTTTCTTTATCACCTTTCTTATACATTTGATTCAGAGTAGCTTGAACACCCTCACCAGTAGATTTATTTTTAAAGATATTCTTGCTGCTGCTAAAGCTATGTCCACTCTCATCATCAGCATCTTCAAGATTAGTCAATCTTCTTTTCTTGGCTGAGGCATCCTTAGCATCTGAAACAACTTTCATCATTAAAGCTTTAATTTCTTCTGGTACCGAAACACAAGGTTCAGAATTGTATCTGGTTCTAGCAAGATGATGTTTAAATGTAAAAATACCTCCATTAAAGATCTTTGAGCAGTAGTTACATTAACTTTTTTTCCATTTCCTAAAACATCACTCACATACTTCCATCCAATATCTGTTCTATTCCCTGGAGAATTTTTCTTCTAGGTGAAAGAGGGGCTGATGTACCACTAGCAGAATTTGAGCCACTCCTAGACATAATAGAAATTTACAAGAACTGCAAAAAATTGCAATTTGTTGATTAAAAAGTACTCATGACACAGCTACTGTCCACCCTCATTCAAAATAAAAATATTAGAAACACTCACCTCACCAAACGATTCACTCGAACAGTGGAGAATAGTGGACTGCAACTGCAGCACCTTACGCTGATGCAGAGAGGAGCAAGGGCGAGCGGCAACGATTGCGATGCGATTAGACAGCAAGCGTTCGACTCAATACGTGCGATGCAACGATGTTTGACGGGAGGCGGGTGACGTTCAGCATGAGGTGAGAAGACAATGGCGGCAGTGGCGGTGATGAACAGTGTGAAGAGAAAAAACCCTAGATCGAAAATGGTAGTCCAAGTGTGGGTAAGTTGGTATATTTCTTACGAAAACTTAATCCTAAACAAAGCAAAACGACTAATGTATGAGTCGTTCTAAAATTTTTGTCCAACTTGCTCACTCGGTTGTGAACTCACGAGTTTGACCGAGTCAACCGAGTCTACTGAGTCTAATACAAAAACGAGTTTGTTTCCGAGTCAACTCGGTGAAGGTGAGTAAACTCTCAAACTCTATTGAGTTAGCGAGTTAACTCGTGAGTTAGATAACCATGCTCACGCCACTTATCTTAGCCCTTGGGTCCTTAGTGCCATTGATCATATATTTGATAATAATTTTTTTTTCTCATCTCTTTTCGCTTCTAGTCTTTTACCCTCTGTCATTATGGCTAATAGTTATTGGATCCCCTCTCATGGTGTTGGTATTGTACATCTTCTCCCTTTTCCCTCCTTTGATAATGTCTTCTATGTCCCTAGTTCTTCATTTAGTTTATTATTCCTTTGCCCACCAGGGTTGGAGATAGGTCATGCTTGAAGAATTGTATGCTCTTCACAATAGTGGTACTTGGTATCTTGTTCCTCTGGATCTTGGAAAATTTGTTGTTGGTTGTTAATGGGTTTTCACAATCAAAGTTTTCTTTGATGAAACTATTGATCGACTCAAAACTTATCTAATTGTCAAAGGTTATTCTTAGATGTTTAGGCTAAGCTATGGTGACACCTTCTCTCTAGTCATCAATTTTATTTGTGGTTGCTCTTCATAGTTGACCTATCAGTTGAATGTCAAAATTCCTTCCTACTACTGGAGGAGGTTTATATGGAGCAACCTCTTGGCTTTGTTGCTTTGGGGATGTCTGGGAGAAGTCTTTACGCTTGATGTCATCTACACAAATGATTATACGGTCTTAAACAATTTTGCAGTACATGGTTCAATAGATTAAATGTAGTAGTGCAATAATTTGGTATGACTTGGAGTAAGGAAGATCATTTTGTGTTTTATTGTCACTCAAGAATTGGGTTTATCTACCTAGTAGTGTATATTGATAACATTGTTCTTACAGGTATCAATTATGATGACATTTTACAAATAAAACAACACCTTTGTCATCATTTTTAGATAAAATATTTTGGAAAACTTAGACACTTCTTGGGAATTTAGGAAATATACTTTGGATATATTAGAGAAGATTAGGTTAATTAATTTCAAGCCCCTTACACACACCTACGAATCTCAATGTTAAACTTCTACAAGCGGGGGAGCCATTTCAAATCCCGAGAGACATTTAGGAAATTGAATTACCTCATTCATTTGTCGAGACATCTCTTTTGTGCTTAGTGTGGTAAGCCAGTTTATAAATTATTCATATGCAAGACATTGAACGTAGACATTTGCATTCTAATGTACATTAAAGGAGCCTCAGGAAAATGTTTGTTATATGAACACAATTATCATACTTAGGTTGTTCGATGCTCAAATGTAGATTAAGCAAGTCTCCCAGTAGGAGATACACTTCTAGATATTGTGTCTTTATCGGTGACAAATTTGTATCTTGGAAAAACAAAAAGAAAATATAATGGCAAAATCTAGTGTAGAAGCAGATTATAAAATTGTGGCTTTTGTCACTTTTTAACTTATTTGGCTCAAACAACTTCACAAAGAAGTGAGACTTGGTAAGGGTACACAAATGTCTCTCATTTGTGATAACTATGTAGATTGGTTTAGTAGCATCTAGTCAAAGTTCTTAGAAAATCTAATTCCATTAAATTGTCGAATAAAAGTATATCGTCGATAGTCGTAGTAGAGCGTCTACTTTCTACTAAGATTAGTATCATTTGAAGTTAGGAAATGAAAAATCTTGTAGCGAAAAAAGAATTCTTAAAATGAAACAAAGGGTTTACATAGTTACACACCTGAAATAGATAGTCAAATATTCTCACATGACAAAAAAAAAATATTGAAAATGAGTAGAAATGATCAAATGTGTGTTCTGGGAACGATTTAATTTAATAAAATTGAGATTTATGTTTCTTGATATACAATACATTGTTTATACAAAATTGCATAAAGCAAACAAAATGTGTAATTGAGGTTATGATGAGAGAGAAAATATCTTGGAGATCTGAATGAGTTTGGTGGATATCGAATTAGTCGAACAGTTGAGATATGAAAAATTGTGTAGCAATAGAAGGGTTTTTTCTAGATGAAACATAGGGTCAAAAGGATAGTAAAAATAAGTCTTTTATGTTATCTAATAAATTAAGAATGTTTTAGTAAGTTAAAACGGGGATGGGTATGGGAACAGGCATGATGCAGACAAAAAATCATGTATTACTCATACCTATACCTATTTCCGGTCAATGTGAGGATTCCTTTTCAAAATTGGGACGAGTTTGGATAGTACCAACAATGTGGATTTATTTATCATCCCTATTTGGAGGAGTGGACTAAGTGATGTTTTAACTCAGAAGCAGGAATCAATATTCACACGTCTTCTTTGTATATTTAGACATGTTTCACGGAAGTTAGTTACAATAGTTACCTACTTTAAATAGGAACTTGACTAACTTAGAATTGTTATTCAACTGTTATTCCTAGAGTGAGTTGAGTGACAATTCGTTGTAAGAGAAAAACTGAGTTGTAATCTCTATGGTAGTAAATTATGTCATGGACATAGACATAGATTGAAGTTCATCAACAATTCAATTGAACCGTGTTATTTTTGTGTGTTTGTTCTTTCTTCCTTCATTTACAGTCTATTGATTTGTTCAACAAAGACCCTTCTCTATTACTGTTTTGCGTTTGAGTTGGTAGATGGTCTTGCATTGAGTTTCTCCAATTCTTTCCACAACAAGTTGGTGTGGTTAAAATGGATTCAGTAAACATGACTTTCACAAAATATGAGGTTTAGAAATTCATAATTTTGGATTATGGCTATTAAAATAAAGGAACAAACAAATATAGGATTAATCTTCCTTGTGTAAAATACATACATAAGGTTGTTTATTTATATGTTATTAAAATAGAGAAATAGGTATAGGATTAATTTTCTTGTGTCAAAATACACACAAAAGGTTGTTTATTTATAGATAATAAAAGTAACAGAAATAGTAACAAAATAATAGATAACATGGGCTAAGCCCATTATATTCAACACTCCCCCTCAAGCTGGTGCATATACACTGTATGTACCGAGCTTGTTACAAATATAATCAATCCTAGGACCCCTTAAATATTTGGTGAAAATATCTGCTAATTGATCATTTGAATTAACAAACTCAGTCTTGATGTCTCCAGATATAATTTTTTCTTGAACAAAATAACAATCAACTTCAATATGTTTAGTCCTCTCGTGAAAGACGGGATTTGAGCTAATATAAAGAACAATCTGATTATCACATATGAGTGTCATTTGAATGACCTCTCCAAATTGCAAGTCTTTCAGTAACTGTTTGAGCCAAATAAGTTCATAGACAGCTAAGGCCATGGTTCTATATTCAACTTCAGCACTAGATCTTGCCACAACATGTTATTTCTTACTCTTCCAAGATATCAAATTACCGCCAATAGAAACACAATATCCGAAACTAGATCTTCTATCTGATGGAGACCCTGCCCAATCCGTATCTGTATAACATACAACTCCAGCATAGTCATTATGACCATATAGCAGGCCTTTTCCAGGAAAACCTTTAATGTACTTCAATATACAAGTAACTGCATTCAAATGATTAACACATGGATAGTTAAGGAATTGACTCACCACACTAACTGCAAAAGAAATACCAGGACGAGTAACAATAAGATAGTTAAATTTTCCAACTAATCTTCTATACTTCTCAAGATTTGAGAGGGGTCTCCCTGACTAGGTAGAAGTTTGACATTAGAGTCCATGGATGTTTCCATAGATTTAGAATTCAGTAACCCAGTTTCTTCCAAAAGATCTAATACATACTTTCTTTGAGAGATAACAATACCATGATTGGATTGTGCTACCTCAATCCCCAAGAAATATCTAAGTTTACCAAGATCTTTGGTCTGAAAATGGTGACAAATATGGTGTTTAAGTTGAGAAATGTCATGGTGATCACTACCTGTAAGAACATTGTCATCAACATATACAACTAGTTAAATATACCCAACATTCGAATGACGATAAAAAACTGAATGATAGCGAAACTAAAAATTTGGGTGTAGCCTTTAGCCACAAGATGAGCTTTGAGACGATCAATAGTGCCATTAAGACTAACTTTGATAGCGAAAACCCACCTGCAACCAACAACAGATTTTCCAAAGGGTAAAGAAACGAGTTCCCAAGTTCCACTGCTCTGAAGAGCACTGAGTTCATCAAGCATAGCTTGACACCAACCAGGATGGGCTAAAGCATCACCTATAGATTTTGGAATAAACACTAAAGAAATGGATGAAAGGCAAGCATAAAAAGGTTGAGATAGTCTATGATAGCTCAAGGCAGTATAATGTGGAGAGGGATTACGAATAGAACGTATACCTTTACGAACGGCAACGAGAAGATCAGGTTCAACTATCGGAGCCGGAGGGGACGGAAGATCTGGCACCAGAAGAAAATCTCTTGGTGGACGTGGGGAAGTTTGATGACGACTATAAACCTTAAGAGGTGGTGAAGGAGGCGACTCAATAGGAATACTAGACATGACAAGAGAATCGTAGACAACTGGAATATGTATTTGACTAGATGAAGACGGAATAGGAGAGAATACAGACTTAAACAAAAAGAAGATTCAGTAAAGGTAACATCTGCAGAAATGAAATAACGATTAAGTGAGGGTGAAAAACATTTATATCCTTTTTGAGATCTAGTAAATCCTAAAAAGACACATTTATGTGACCGAGCAGATAATTTATCAAGCCCAGGACTAAAATTGTGAACAAAGCATGTAGATCCAAAACCTCTAGGAGGTAAGGGATGAAGAGACTCATGAGGAAAGAAAATAGAGTGAGGAATTTTATTTTCTAAAACTGAAGATGACATACGATTAATAAGATAACATGCACTAAGAATAGCGTCACCCCAAAAACATTGAGGAACCCCATCATGAATTAAAAGAGTACGAGTAGTTTCAACAAGATGTCTATTCTTGCGTTTAGCCACCCCATTTTGTTGAGGTGTATAAGCATATGAAGTTTGGTGAAGAATGCCATGAGATTTCATAAAAGTGTTAAAAGAATGAGAAAGATACTCACGAGCATTATCACTGCGTAAGATTCGAATCGAAACTCTAAATTGATTTTTAATTTCATTAAAAAAGGTTTGAAATATAAAAAATAACTCAAAACGATTTTTCATTAAAAATAACTAAGTGCATCTTGAAAAATCATCAATGAAAGTAACAAAATATTGAAATCCTAAATTAGACTTAACACGACTTGGTCCCCAAATGTCAGAGTGAACTAAGATAAAAGGGGCCGAAGCACGTTGGGAGACACTAGTAGGAAAAGAACTGTGACTATGTTTTCCTAAAAGACACGACTCACAAGATAAACTAGACAACTTCGATAAATTTGGAACAAGTTGCTGCATCTTGGCAAGACTAGGATGACCGAATTGTGCATGAAGGAGAGATGAAAAATCCATAACTGTGGCAACATGTGCAGTTGTTCGAAGGTAATAATTACCATGAGACTCACATCCAGTGCCAATTATCCGTCCTGAACTTCGGTCCTGTAAACAAATAGAATATTTGGTGAAAGAAACAACACAATCAAGGGAACGAGTGAGACGACTAACAGATAATAAGTTAAAAGGTGACCCAGGGACATAAATAACATTATCAATAGGCAAAGAAGGAAAAAGATGAATAATATTAATACCATGGGATGAGACCTTAGAACCATTAGCCATGGTAATGGAAGGTAAATGGCTAGAGGTAGACAAAGAAAAGAAAAAAGATTTATTACCAGTAATATGATCTATGACACCTGAGTCTAGAACCTTAGAACCAAGGGTGTGAGCCCAGCAAAAGAGATACTTGTATGTGCAACAGATGTAATGGAACAAGAGTTTTGCCGATCCTCATACCATTTAAGAAATTCATTAAAAATAGCAAGTGGACCTGAGGTATCAGATGAAGTAAGATCCATGGTAGATGGTGGCATAGGAGTAGCTTGGACAACCGCAACAGTTGAAGAAGCGACAACAGTAGCCGCGGAAGAAGCCAGAGGAGAGAGAAAAAACATGAAATTCAAACGGGCTCCGATCAAGATGCTGAGGATAGATCCAGAACACTCGCAGGACGACGATCACAACGACGTTAATCGCCACCAGAAAAGTCGCCGAACGCGCCTCCACGCACGGCGACAGCGGTGGTAGTGACCAGAACAAAAACGGCGACTACAGGCGCGTCACTGCTCCTATCGCTGTGATTCCAACGACACAGTGATCATCTAGACGAGGCACTCCTGATGGTGGTGTCGCCGACCCAATCGACGGTGGCGGCGACGGTGATGACAAAGGTGACGACAGCGGTGGCGGAGGCAAGTGAATGAGAACGGTGAACAGTGGGTTCACCGAAAAAAATTTAATCCTAACCCTAGGGTTTAGGAGAATCCGAGGGGCATAACTGGGGAGATCTCATAAGAATGAGAAATGAGCCAAACCATATGAGGGAGTGATACTACCTTTAACCTAAAACCTTGAGGTTGTAGGTTTATGGGTCTTCTTTCTTATATATTGCTTAACTTTCTCATTTTTACTCAATGTGGGACTTAGACTCACACTTGAATACCTAACAATCTCTTCCTCAAGTGACCTCAAGTGAGAGTCCCACGTCGGCACGAACCTTCGACTCTGATACCATATTAAAATAGAGAAATAGGTATAGGATTAATTTCCTTGTGTCAAAATACACACAAAGGGTTGTTTATTTATAGATAATAAAATTAACAGAAATAGTAACAAAATAACACAGAACATGGGCTAAGCCCATTATATTCAACATATGTAAAAGTAGTAACAGAATAACAGAAAATATGAGCTAAGCCCAACACTCTTCCTCAGGCTGGTGTATATAAATCATATGGATCAAGCTTGTTACAAATATAATCAATTGTAGGTCCCCATTAAGATAGTGAAAATATTAACTAACTGATCATTCAAATTAACAAAGAAGAGCTTATTTCATCACATCAAGCATTGTCTGACGCCAACCATGATGGGCTAAGGCATCACCTATAGTTTTTGGAATTGACGAAGAAGAAACAGACGATAGGCAAGTATAAAAAGTTTGAGACAGTCTATGGTAACTTAATGCAATATAATGTGAAAAGGATTATGAGCAAAACGTATACCTATGGGAACATCAGGTTCAACTATACGAGCCGGAGGAGCTGGCACTAGACGAGAATCATTAGATGGACGATGAGAAGTCTGACGACAACTATATAAACCTGAAAAGGTGGTCGATGAGAGAAATCTTTAAGTACATTAGACACAAGAGGAGTATCAAAGACAACTGGAATATGTACTTGGTCAAATGAAGAAGATAAAGACTTAAAATAAAAATAAGACTCAATATAAGACTGCAATATAGAACATCACACCAGAAGGTTTTGTCCTAAGAAAGAAGAAGGCTAACAACTTTGATAGATCATCTAGATCGTAGGTTGTCTTGCTTTGATAGAGTGTATATGCTAGTGATTATGAATAATTAGTCTAGTTTCTAGTAGTACTAATGATTGTGAGTTGATAATGGATTTTGGTTCTCCTTCCACATGAGAGCTAACTGTATATGGAGAACATTACAAAATTTGAAGGAGGTTTACTTCTTCTTGGCAATAACAAGTCTTATAAGATAATTGAAGTTGGAACCGTTAAGTACGATTTACATGATGGAACTGAGAATGCTTGAAGAAGTTAGGTTTGTACCTAGCTTGAAAAGTAACCTTATATCCTTAGTGAACTTTAAAATAAGAGATATGTGTCTAAAGGGTAATGAGAGGATCCATGGTAGTGATGAAAGGTGTAAAGAAGAATGACCTGCATGCCTTGGAAGGTTCCATAGTATCTGGTTTAGTGTCTATTACTAAGGAGATCGTCTTGAACAAGACTAAGATATGAAACTAAAGGTTAGGTAAAGTAAGCGAGAAAGACTTAGTTGAGTTTCAAAAGCAAGGGGTTGTTTGGTGTTGACAAGGTTAATCAGTTGGGATTTTATGAACATTGTGTCAAAGGTAAAGCTTGCAAATTTTGGTTTAAAGTAGGGCAACAAAGGATGAAGGGCACTTTTGACTATGTTCACGCTAACATGTGGGCATGGTCTACAACTCTATCACACTCTGTGCTAGATACTTTTTGTGAATGGTAGTAATATCTTGTCAAGGTTTGTAGACCATCTAACTTCATCCCACCATCTAATAGAAGATGTGAGTCTTATCGTATATGTGGTTGATAGTCTTACTAGAGTGTTTAATTTCTTAGCTTTTTTTTTTTTTTTTT
>Ga0209700_101820_pt1 | contig 44237 bp, 23 predicted proteins | sample SiratroredBW_FD_187528 | JGI IMG/M metagenome (GOLD analysis project Ga0209700, IMG submission 187528) | Root nodule microbial communities of legume samples collected from California, USA - Siratro red BW (SPAdes) (version 2) | ecosystem: Host-associated > Plants > Roots > Nodule | place: USA... | reverse complement strand
AAAAAAAAAATATATATATATAAATATATATATATATATATATATATATATATATATATATATATATATATTGTTTTATTCATCTAAGTTTTTCTTTATCATTCTCTATACTAGTCTAAATAGAAGTTTTTTTTTTTCTATTTACTCATAATAGCCTTGTTTAATTTATTATTCCGTTTTTATTAGAAAACAATTAAATCTGGTACTAAAGTTGATAAACAACATTATAGTATTTTTTAGTATTTTACTTGCTTTTTTATTCAATAGAGTAAACCACTAGATATATATTAGATATATATTAGACTCTTATTATTTGCTTTCCATTTTACATAAATATATGAAACTTCTTACTTATATATTTTTTTTACTACCAACACATCTTTCCTACTATCAACATCTCTTAGATCCAGGGTTTCATATATATATATATATATATATATATATATATATATTTAAATTTCAATTATACTAATTTTCATTTAAAATCATTTAATTTGATTGATATTTAATTTAATTATTATGTATATTGTATTATTCAATTACTAATCTTCCATAGTATCTTAAAATATCTATAATTAAGTTTAAGAATTATAAGTAATATTTTTAAACTTTAAAATAAAAGTAATTGAATTATTTAAAAAGTTAAAAGAAACCTTATTTAGAAAAATATTAAAACTAACCTAATAAATATAAAATGATACAAAAATGGAAAAAGAAGATGTGTTTCCACAATTGATAATGACAAAACCATGATATAAGGAAAAGAAAGATTTGAAAAGTGAAAAGAAATTGGAAATGGTAGTGTATAATAAATTATATAAAATTCAGAACGCTTGTGACCGAGCAGCATAAAAGGTGGTGACATGTCCATGAGTGAAAGACGTGTAATTCTCATTGTGTGAGACTCTCTCTCTCTGCTTCATTCATTTCACTCCATGGAAACCATATTGAGTGAGGAGAAAGTTGTCACTTACATGCATGCCAAGCATGACACTTCGAACCAAAAACCGAAGGTAGTTCGGGTTTCTTTCACGGATCCTTATGCCACAGATGATGAAGATGAAAGATTGGTTAACCTTCCTAGAACAAAGAAGATTGTGAATGAGATCAGAATTGTGGAGAAGAAGCCTCCAACTACTGTGCCACCGAAGCAACTTTACAAGAGTGAAGAGAGTGGTGGTGGTAGTAGAAGAAAGCTTAGAGGAGTTCGTCAAAGGCAATGGGGAAGATGGGCTGCAGAAATCAGAGATCCTGTCAAGAGAACAAGAATCTGGTTAGGGACTTATGACACTGCTGAAGAAGCTGCTATGGTTTATGACAGAGCAGCTATTAACTTAAGAGGTTGTGATGCTCTCACTAATTTCATCAAGCCTCCTGCAAGGGAAGACATGCACGTGGATGGTGCTGTTTCTTCTGAGTATGGTTACGATGAATCTCAAGATAGTGTGAGTGGTTTGGTTGAGAATGTGTGTGGTGAGAATGATTCAAGTAAGGAGTCTAATCTTCCTTCACCCACTTCTGTGCTGGGATTTCAACCTCAGAAACTTGAGTTAGAAGAAGCTTTTTTGGAAGATACTTTCATCTTTTTAGATTCTCAAGATTTTGATATTGAAAATCATTTTATTACTCAGACTAAGATAAATCAGTTTGATGATAATATGAGTGATCTTTCTCATTTTGTCAATGAGAATTTTCAGTCATGCAGCTGGGATATAGATAGTTATTTCAACAATCTTTCTCAGTAATTAAAAATTGAAAAAGTTTTAGAGTGACTTAAGTAGTATGTTAGAATTAGATATATCAATTGTTTCTTTAACTGTACTGAAACATCTCAACAGATGGTGGATATATTGATTCTAAATTGTTTTGTAACAAGTATTATGTAATGTTAACCAATTCTGATTTTCAATTCAGACTCTCTTCTACCTTTTGATCTTTATATATGAAGTTTAAAGTTTGAAGTTTGAAGAGTTGGTGAGGTATTTTTGTTTGCCAGTGTAAGAAAATTTAATAAATATCACCTGTCATGTTAATGGTTTGACCATTAACTATCTCCACAGTCACAACACTTTTAGAGGTAAGACCTCTCTTCTTCCCAAAAAATAGTCTTTTTTCTCTAACATTCTAACTACTATAATTTAAATAGCTTAAATGAAGGTATTAAGGAAGATCATGTAATCATTCTATTCACCAAACTGGTTAAAGATATATATAAATGCTGCATATTGTTAACTAGGAGAAATCAACAGCACAGCTATAAGAAGAGCTTTTTGTCAAAGATATTGTTTATACTACTTTGTCTTTTATTAAAGAGGAAATTAAGTTTGTGTGTATGCATGTGATAAACTGACACCTTAAAACCATTAAAAAAGGTGGACCCTAGACAGATATGATAAATGTCGGCATGAGAGGCGAAGATAGAGGAGCAGGAGGAGCATGATCTTTTTTAAAAGAGTGTAGATGGAATGTAGTAGGAACCACCTGTGACAAAAGGTCTATTATGAAACCAAACCATCTTCCCATACAAAGATTTTGGGTACCAAGGATGAGTCACTCGGACCCATCAACAGAGACCCTTTGATTTGAAAGAGTTTATTGATTAGGGAGTAGAAAAGAAACACTTCTAACAGAATGTTTTGATTATTGAATGATGTTTATGGAGATTTTTACCTTCCTGCTCTCTATCCTAGATAGTAGGATTAAAGGGTGATACTAATCTCTTAGCTTTACCTCGAAAGTGTGGAAACAAATACATATCAGGGTCTATTGGAAAGTGTGGAATTTGAGAATGAATGGTTAATTTGCATTTATGGTAAAAACGGCAGCGTGCTTGTTGAACTGGCTCTAGCTATAAATGACTAATTTTGGGTTTGGTCAAATGTTTAGGGAGAAAATAGGTTGAGGTTGGTACAGACTTTTTGTTTTGTCGGGAGTGCTTTTGTGTGTACATGTGAAGGAAGTGGGATTTAAATGAGAGGGCAGAACAGAAGAGAACAGAGCAAGTTGCATACCCTGTCCACAGACAACGCTGTGTTCAAAACCGGATTGGTACTCATGCAACGCAAGCCTTCCCATCGGTCCCTGTCCACCACCTTTTACTGTGCCCATAAATTTATAATTGCTCCAGAGAGAAGAATGAAATTTGTGATAAGATCAACTTAATAGTGATTTCTTTATCACTAGTACTTGGATTTTCAAATTCCGCAAGAAAGAGAAACCCACTAACCAGTAACAAATGACTGCAGGAATTATATCTGTCTCAATCAATTATTTAAAGCATAATGAAATGATAGATAAGTATAATATGATTAATAATTATTAATATTATAGGATTTGTATCATCTGGTGAAATTTGTTTGGATACACAATTTGTTTGTTGGAGTTCTTTGTTTTTTTAATTACTCTTCCAATTGAAAAATGTATTTAACATGTAATAATCTCCAAGCTCTTCTAATCAAAGAAAACACACAAAATATATTTCTAAATTAAAAAAAAAAAGAAAAACGATACGAAGATGCATATAATTTTTCAGAAATGTAATATCTAACTTATATACCAAAAAAAACAATAATCAGATGAACAAAGAGTAAAAGAAAAACAGAGATGACAAATAAAATAAATATTCATAGAAAGTAACATAAAAAAATAAACAAATTCTAGATATTGTGTGATGACTAATACTATTGGACCTTGAGGTTACACGAAAGTTAAAAAAGCGTACAACTTGATCGATTATGCTAATCAATATTGTTACAAAATTTAATTTATTTAAAATAAAATGAGTATTTAAATTTATAAAAAATAAAGAAAAGGTATATCATGATGTGCAAAGATGTTCATGTAAAACTATATTATTTTTCCTTTTATCAAAACAAAAAATTGTTTTTACTTTTTATATATTTTCCTTATTTAATTTTTTTCATTTTTTTATATTTCATTTTTTCATAATATGAATTACATGTGAAAGAATGAGAGTGGTAGTGAAAACGGCACTTTGTCTTCAAGCAACATTGACACTACATTTCAGATGCTGAGTATTAAATGAGGACCATCTCCAATTCCTCCCTTTTTATGACACTGCTGTGGTCCTTTCCACTACCCCACAACTTGCATTCTTCTTTTCTCTCAAAATTTGCATCTCAACCACCAAACATTGTCTCATCTTTCTTTTTTCCATGCTCATTTCAAATCTTTGTTTTGCTTTAAATTCAAAATTAATGTACTCAATTTTAAAGATAAATTTACTCTTTTCATGTTAAAAACACACAACCACTCATTTTTAACATAAAATCTAGTTAAAATAGGTAAGATATAGAAAAATTTCACAATCATTTGTACATAATCAATAGTTTATATATTTGCATGTTCCATCTTGGATAAAGATTGCTTTAGCCAAGAAACAGAATGTTTAGAAAAATGTTCCAGCAATTGACAGAAATACAGTAACTAATAACATTTTCTCTTTTATTATTATTTTTCACTTAAGATAGTCATACACAAATTTAACCTTAACCATAACCAATTCAATAGAGAATAAGACTCCCTCCCATCAAGTTTACTACAGAGTATCGTTACTAATATAAGAAAAAAAAAATCTCTCATATACTCATATCTAGAGACTAGCACAAGCAAAATTAATATGATTTTCAAATAGCCATGGTAATTTTAGGAGTACTATTGATCTTACATCTAACAAAATTAATATGAAAATTCAAATAACCAAATAACCATAATAATTTTAGGAGTTGTAGTAACGTAAATGTTAATCTTTGATTGGTCTACCATTACTACTCTATATAAATCTTTAGTTCTATGAACCACTATCATAATCAATTTCTTATAAAAATAAATAAATTTATAAGATTGTCAATATTACATACAAACGTTCAATCAAATCTCATAAAAATATGAGAATTATGACAAATAAATGTGGAAAGGTTTTGTAATTGACAGGCATATACTACAAATTCAAAATAAATGAATCTCTTTTTATTTTTTTAATTTGAAAAAAAAATATCCTACAAACACATTAATTTAAAAAATATATTCTATAAAAAAAAATGGAGAAATAGGATAAACTCATGTAAGGATATATAAAATCACTCTTAAAAAAATCTAAATAAAAGAAAACATAGAGATTTTATACTTATTATAAAAAAATCTAAAATAATAGTAGAAATTAATTCACCATATTAAGATAAGTCAAAACTATTGTTCAATTTTTTAGAAACAAATTTACCAGTGTAATAGTTATCATTCTTAAAAACATGTAAAACTTTGAAATCAATCACTTTACAAAAGAATCAATACTCATTTCATCTTTCTCTAATAAACCAAAGAACAAGTTAGATTGAGATAAAAATTTGACAAACCAATATAGAATCAGTCTCTGAATAATAAACATCTTTAGCGTGCTCTATTGTTAAGATAACGTCCATAAGCTCAACTAAAAGAGAAGACTAGACTTTTGAGAAAGAAGAAAAATCTCTAACAAACCCCCACATGGTTTTGAAAGTATAAGACTTTTGAAACATATGGTTTAACTTTGGAAGACTCTTCCTTTTTTTCTAGATTCTCGAGATTTCGATTTTGAAAATCATTTTATCACTGAGACTAATGTAAATCAGTTTGATGATAATATGAGTGATCTTTCCCATCTTGTCAATGAGAATTTTCAATCATGCAGCTGAGATATAGATAATTACTTCAACAATCTTTTTCAGTAATCAAAAACTGAAGTTCTAGAGTGACTGAAGTAGTGTGTTAGAATTGGATATATCAATTGCTTGTTTAGCTGTACTGAAACATCTCATGGTGGATGTATGATTCCAATTTGTTTTGTAATAGGTATTATGTAATGTTAACTAAATCTGATTTTCAATAATTCAGACTCTCTTCTACATAATACTTGTTACAAAACAAATTGGAATCATACATCACAATCTATGAGATGTTTCAGTACAGCTAAACAAGCAATTGATATATCCAATTCTAAGATCCTACTTCAATCACTCTAGAACTTCAACTTTTGATCACTGCGAAAGATTGTTGAAGTAACTATCTATATCCCAGCTACATGCTTGAAAATTCTCATTGACAAGATGAAAAATATCACTCATATTGTCATCAAACTGATTAACATTAGTCTCAGTGATAAAATGATTTTCAAAATCAAAATCTTGAGAATCTAAGAAAAAGAAAGTATTTTTCAAGTTGGGTTTTCTATCACTAAACCATCTGTTTTAAAAACTTCTTCTAACTCTGAGCAAACTTGTGATTTAAGATACCAAAATCCTCAAGCATTCAATTAGGCACATCTTCCTCTTAAGAGATAATAAGGGATAAATACTAAGTGCTCCCATTCGAAGCCTGACAAACTTTTAGAAGAAATTAATCCTTTAAGAATAAGGGACACCCGTTATTAAAGAGAGATATATGGAAGAGCACCAAAGATCATTCCAAAAATTTATATTAGCACCAGATCCCATAGTCCAGTAGGTATTTTCAAGCACCACATTATAAATATCTCTAACTCGACCATATAGAAGAAGAACGAAAAATAAAAATATTTTAGTACTTCGATCTGAGAAACCTGACTTTCATCAAAAGATACTAAGGTTTTTAGCTATAAGCAAATCTTTATGGAAGCTTGGGAAAATAAGCTTTATTCTCATCATGGAAATTAGTAACTTGTAGGTCTCCTTCAGATTTGAGAGAACAAAACCTTTAATATGCCCAGTTCAAATGAAAGATATAACTCACATATCAATTTGTTTGAGTAGGCCAATAGACCATTTGTAAACATGAAAGCTACATTGAGAGAAAGCCAGCTATAACAATATTGAACAATTGTATTCTACTCATCGTACTGAGAGTTTTACCTCTTCAAGAAGTCAACTTGAACCTAACTTTATCAGCCAATATCAAGACAAACAAAAATAAATGATATCACAAATACACATAAGTGTAGAATTATCTTTTCTAATAAAGCTAATAGAATCATCAACAGAGAAAAAATCACCTTTAGAATAATAAATGTGTTGGCCAGAAGAAGAACAAAAAGAACCCAAAAACTTCACAAGACTAGATAAGTTCTGAGAATTGGACATAATAATCATTTTTCTAGGAAGACAAAAGGTTAGAAATCTTCATACTCAACACTTCTTCGACAAGATAAAAAATAAGAGAGATTGAGAATCTCTTTATCTGACTCCTCTTTTTTTAAAAAAAAAAAACCCTAGCTTGTTATCATTAATTTAATAAAAAAAATGCCAAAAAAGATAATAGTTTAAATCAAATTAACAAAAGTATTATAAAAACAAAAAATTATCTCAGAACAAGTTAGAAAAAATTTCAATTAAAAGTATAAAATTATTTGAATATCAATATTATCTTTTAAATAACATGTTCATAATTTCAGAAGTGAAATAATATTATCCTAAATATGTCTGTTTTGAACAAAACTATATTAATTAAGACATACTGAGATAATTTCTTTATTATTTTAATAATATTTGTTTTGATCTTTTAAATTTCAAAAGGAATTGGATCCTTCAATAAATTTAAAAATTAAAGCATTTGTATCTATGAATCATTAAATTAAAAATAAAAATAATATTATTTTTAAACCGTTAAAATAATTTTTTTTATTTTAAAAACTATAAATTTCAAACTTGTTATTCATCATTTTTCTGACTCTTTTTTAATAATTTTTTACAAGCTTAAAATTTAATAACCTAAAACCTTTTCACTATCCACTATCAAATTTTAATTATTAAATAGTTTTTTTTAAACTGCCTACTAGATTTTTTTTTGTACCAGAATAATATATTGACATTATTTTCTTAAAAACGAAAAATCTGGAAATGTAAAATATATCTGTTAGACTCTTACTCTCTGCCTTTTTTTTTCTTCTTCTAAACCCTAATAGTTTATTTTTGTTTGTCATGTTGAACAACACCATGGTAGTGAAATGTTGAAATACTATTTTTTCTTTTTTTTAAATACAACTTTGATTTCTTTTTAATCTGTTCAATATGTAATTTTGATATCTTGTTCCATAAGTCATTTATTTGTCCTTCTATTTCTAAAAAATTAACATGTAATATAGTTCTAATTCTCACATTTTGTTTACATTTATTTATTTAATTTTTTACCTTTTAATCAATGAAAACATTTTTATTGTACCTTAGATATGCATGATTAATTGAACTAAAATAAAAAAAATAAAGCATACATCAATGATTTGACAAAAATTATAATTTCTTTTAAATGAAGAAAAAGACCCTGCATAGGATATAAAAAACCATATCAAATACTAGAATTATATTTAAGTTATTTTTTTTTTCACTTTCCTTCTAATTTTTTGGCATGGTGATTCCTCCACTCTTCCTAATTAGATTTGTCACTCAATGAATACTACCAATGAGATTGGTCTTCAATTGAAATGTTCTTGAAAAATTGAGAAGAATAAATGTGCAATTGAAAAATTGAGAAGAATAAATGTGCAATGAATACTATCAATGAGATTTACCTTTAATTGAAATGTTATTGAAAAATTGAGAAGAATAAATATGCAGTAAGACTCTTCATTTTTTTAATTTTATTTTAATTACATTAATTTTAACTAGATGAATTGGGTGGTGATGACACATATAATAAAGTCAAAATTTAATTATATTAATTTTGAATAAAATTAAGTTTAGACATTAACTCAGGAAGGTAAACAGTCTGATACAGAAAAATGAAGATGACATGTGATTTTATTTGAAAATGCATACCATCTTGTTATTTAACAATCTTAAGTATAATTAGAATCCTATTTAACATGTAAAATCAGTAAAATTTTATTATTTTACAAGTAAACTATCTTTTAACTATAATAGCTACCACTAAAATGAATAAAAATAGTGTATTTTGCATCCGTCTTTTTTATTTAAACCTTTACATTTATGTATGATATTTTCTGTTAAATTATAGTGAATATTTTTTCAACTTGTTAATTATTTATGATTATGATGTGTTCTTGATTTTTTTTTTTATATTCTGTTTATAAATAAAAGTATTATTATAATATAGTGTTTGTAGACATATACTATTTCAATTTAATTGGTTGTGTACTACAATGACAAGCTCAGATAGTGGGAACTTATCAATCCAGATCTCCACCAGTGGATTTCACGAACTAATAATGATTAGTGGATGATACGTGATCATTAGTAGTTAAATAAAAATTACGAAGGTTATTAGATTTGCTTAACCTTCGACTACACGAGAAATTTATTTATAAATATTTTATAAGAAAAAAACAAGTAAAATAAATTTTGTGTTCTGATTTTGTTTTATACAATTTTTCTGGTATTAATTTCTTTAAACCTGTTTTTATTTCCATTGTAATTATTTTTAACACATAAAAGAATATATAGTATTTTTATTTTTTAAATTTTTGTGAGAAATTAACTAAATAAATCAAATTTTAGACTGTGATTATAGTTACTCTACTAGAATTGATGATTGTTTATGTTCAATTTTAACATGTGATTTGTTATCATATTCTCAATGAGGGTGAGTTCATTATTTGTGATTTATTTACTTTTGTTTTCATTATTTCCTTAATCAACATTTGAGACAATTTACTCTTTAACTTCTGTACTTTTCAGATGCTTATCAGTGTTTTATTACAGCAAAAAATAAGAATTGTCCAAGTGGGCCAGACAGACTACATGGCCAGGCCGTTAGCCGGGCCATTCCCAGTGAACCATCAAGCTGGTTTTCTTCAAATTAAAAATTAATATAAAAATAATTTAAAAACCTAATATTTTTCATTATATTATTTAAAAAAGGTAAATATGCTATTAATATTCATAAATTAAATTTTAATTATTAATTATAATTAAGTAATTTAAAATATAAAAATAATGATTTTTATTTATTTAAAATTAATTAATAAATTAAAACTTAAAAATATCAATATGATTAATATTTCTCTTTTAATATATATATATTAAAATAAAATTAAAATTGACCAGTCCTTTTGACAAGATAAGTTAAATGATTAAGTTAAATTAAAAGAGTCGAATCTCTTCTCTAAAAATTACCTTTTTAATCATCATTGTGAACTTTTTTTTTATAGTAAAGTTAGACGGCTGAAATAAATATTTTTCGTTGAATGATACTGCAAAATAATTATATTATTATAAATTATAAAATATAATATTCCTTATTTATTTGTCTGTAAGTATTTTGTACTGCCGGAGTAATTTAAAAGTACTTTCTTACAATAATATTTATATAACAACAATAAAAGAGTACAATGTATATACCAATTTGTTAACTATATCTTATAGTTTTCTATCTTATCTCTCTTTAATATCTCTCAAAATAAAACCATTCAAACATCTTTTAAGCATACCAGAATATAATTGAATAATATTTTTAAGAAGACAATAGAAGAAAAAAGAATTTGTTTGGTTTCTAGATTATTCGTGTTCCAAGCTAGGTTTAGTTCCGGTCCCAAAGTCCAAACCACACAGAAGAAAAAAGCCCATGTGTACTGTTTGGCGCCCTCAAATTGACGCCACGAATCTCTCTCTCTCTTTCCCTGCAAGAAAAAACCAAAAACCTAAACCTACGGCGTAGCTGATGTTGATTCGGAAAATCATTTCTCCAATGTCACGACCACACATGGGTTCCGATTCCGACACGCAACTGAGAATCGAAGAACGGGCTTTTTCCGCCGCTGGCGCCGCCTTTCTGTCCGCCATTATTGTTAATCCCCTCGATGTCGCCAAGGTATTCATCAGTTTCCTGTTTTTTTGTTAGTAAAAGAAGTTATAATTTAATTATATGAACGGAATGTTACGGTGACATACTACTATGCTTTCAGACAAGACTACAAGCACAGGCTGCGGGTGTTCCTTACCAAGGTGGTGATTGCCGAATGGGACCTTTTCAAACGAACACGGTAATGCTTCTCCAAGATTTCTATTCTTTAACTGAATTGTGTTTTGTGCAGTTTTAACTGTTAGTTTATTTTCAGAGGCTACACGATATTATGTGTCCTGCTTATGGCTCTCAGCCATCACGGCCATGTCCTTCTGGGTGTCACACCTATAAAGGGACCTTAGACGTTTTTTACAAAGTTATACGTCATGTAAGTGCGTTCATGTGCTGTTTTAAGTTGCTTTGTGTTGCAATATTTCATTTCACTCTTGTCAAATGAACCTTGGTTTTCTCATTGTGAAGATAGTTATGTTAATTATGTGAGCAGTTCTGTATAGCGGATTATTTTTTCACAATAGAGCATTAGACATTTGTACTGTGTCGTCCATAAAGACATGTTCTGTAGGTTGTCTTGGTTGTCACTTAGAGTATTTTTACTGTTGCTCACGAAAGGGGCGAGATAAAAAGATGATGCTATTTTTGTTCATTATAGGATTGTGACAGTAACTAATTGCCACTGATACACAAGACATTTGGGGAATTTGTTAGATGGATATTTCGGTGTATTAAGGTAGTTAACTAGTTATTGTTTTTATGGGACGCAAGATATAAATATTTAGTTGATAATTTTTTCTATTTATTGTTTAGGCATATAATCCTCTTAGGCCTTGGTTTGTGAAAAAAAAGCAGGTTGAGACATTCTCTACCTCATTCAAAGTTGATTAGAAAGAAATTATGTTTCTAGAATTGTATGGTGAAGGGGATCTTCTGTGGTATACCTCTGTTTAGATTCAAACACAACTGATAACTTATGTTTGATTTAAGGCTGAGATGTTGCAAGTCTTGCTATAAGGAACTCCAACCTTTATAGAGTTAACTGGTGAAATAGATTTATTAAACTTGCATGAAGTTTCTGATAATATTATGATGAAATAGTTTGTAAAGGGATTACATGTTAAGTCATGTTTTCACAAATGCAGTAATTGTTCAAGTCTGCATCGAATAGAGGGTTCACAGGATTAAATTTTGCAGGAAGGCTTTACGAGATTGTGGAGAGGCACAAGTGCAAGTTTAGCATTGGCTGTGCCAACTGTAAGCTATCTTTTCTGTCTAGAATTTTCTGTTCCATGATTAGTGGTTTACTTTAAAGGTTGATGCATTTTGGGTCTCCTTATATATGTTAATGGTCTTGTGTTTTTCTGCTGTCATATAGGTTGGAATCTACATGCCTTGTTATGATATTCTACGCAACACGATGGAGGAGTTTACTACAAAGAATGCTCCAAGTTTAACACCTTATGTTCCATTACTTGCTGGATCAGTTGCTCGCTCCTTTGCTTGCATTTCTTGTTATCCTGTAGAACTTGCAAGGACTCGTATGCAGGTAATTATTTTAAGTGCTAAAGTTGGGGGTATGTTAATTTTCTATTCTTACACGTTTTCTCTCATTCTTTAGGCATTTAGAATAACCCAAAGTGGCAAGCCTCCAGGGGTGTGGAAGACATTGCTTGGAGTCATTCACCCTGACAAGGGCACAAGTATTTTTCAAAACTGTAAGTGTACTCTTGGCATCTTATTTGATTTATCTTTCTAATTCATGAGTTCATACATGATTACTGATTGGGCGAACTTTTCTTCATAAACCTTTCTCGTGTACATGACCAAGTTTGCAGTTTCTGTTGGACTGTATGCTGTCTGTGTTCTTTTGGTTGCCTGTATTTGTTATTCTTCTTATTACATTGTTTGAACAGTTCATAGATACCGTTTCTGGTGGACTGGCCTTGGAGCACAACTTTCTCGGGATGTCCCATTCTCTGCTATTTGCTGGTCAACCCTTGAGCCGGTGAGATTTTGTTACATATAATGTGCAAAATGAAAAGGGGTTCATTTGTATTTTGTTTAGGCATTATGTGTTAACAAGCATATTTTGCAGAGTAGGAAAAAAATTCTTGGCCTTGTGGGTGATGAAGCAAGTGCGGCCACTGTTCTTGGAGCAAATTTTACTGCTGGTTTTGTTGCAGGAACTTTGGCATCTGCTGTCACATGTCCACTAGATGTGGCAAAAACTCGACGACAAATAGAGGTTATTTCTCAAAGCCATGACTTAGTGCATAAAATTTCTATTCCTCTAATCTCCCTACCACTGCCAGGAAAAGGCAGAAATTTGGACCTTGCATCATGAGGAAAAATAATCAACCTAGGTTCTTGTAGAAGGTGACATTTATCATTTAGAAAATATCACACTAACTATTGAGTTAAATCAAACAGCCAGTGTCACTATTTTGTTTTGGTTTTTGAAACCTATAAGCCAAGCCTCAGAAATCAATCAGAATACTTAATATCAAATATATTATGCAGTTTATTACAACTTTTTTCTGACTTTTGATGTTTTTTTCCGAGTGCCTTGCAAGGGGGTGGATTGCTGTATGTTCATATTTTCAACTGTTCATGTTTATGTCATTATTTGTGAACATATGACGTTGGGCTTCAAAATTCAATGAAAAATTCTAAGGAAGTTCAACTCATTTAGAATATTTAGGTATTGCTAAATTAAACTAAGCTCTTTTGATAATTTAGATTAACTTTAAGAGTCTTATAACTGGCCATTGATATGGTTTTCCAGCAAGTCTAATCTTTAATGAACTGCCAGTAGATAATTTTATTTACATGGATAGTTTCCTAATGTAGAATCGACCGTTGTCATTGCAGGCATCGCCATTTTTAAATTTCAATGGGGAATAATGTACATTGAATTACTTTGCACTCATAAAATACATAGTTTGAGATGACTTGATTTTTTTTTTTTGTTTTCTTTCTAAATATGGTCTCATTTGCATTTTACAGAAAAATCATGAAAGAGCGGTAAAGATGACAACAAGAACAACATTAGTTGAGATTTGGAGGTATGTGCATCTTACTACACTTGTTATTGATACTAAACATTACTTTAGAGGTACATTTTGGACGTACGCTTGTTAACTGACCTTGGGGCTAACTAACACCTTTTGTGACAGGGATGGTGGATTAAGAGGGCTATTTACAGGTGTTGGTCCTCGCGTATTTCGTGCTGGTCCATCAGTTGGCATAGTTGTCTCCTTTTACGAAGTTGTCAAGTATGCCATACAGCATACACGTCCCACTTCATCTTAGAATATATTTTTTGGGTGTAGGTTTCTAACTCCATTTTTAAAGTTAACTTAGTAGTAAATTACATCCAAGAGAACAATCTCACTCCCAATGAATCATGATCCTGATGTTCCAAGAACTCAGCTCAAGAGGCAACAGAACAGACGGTATAATTGTCTTACTCATTCGTAGTCCCCCTTGTATACGTATGGTTTATATTTTTATCATTTCATTTGCAATATATAGGAGGAAAGTTAATAAGTGCCTTTGTACGAATGGTACGAGATTGAGACAGTCAGTCTGTCAGCAAGTTGATTAACTTGCACATAGAAAATAGGTTTTGTTTTATTGAATACGAATTCACACGATTTTTTTGTATTTTATGAATTATCACAAGCCCAATTCATTAACTTCTATAGGTTTAGATTTGTTCAGAAGATCCATTTCTTTAGACAGAATTATTTTTGTAAACTAGGGCAATTTTATAAGGAAAATACTAAAATCGGACTATTTGAGAAAATATTTTGCATTGGTTGTTTTGATCGAGTCGGAGGTTAACTTGGCAGTCGAAACTATGAATTGTATGTCGTGTGTATTTTTATTTTTTGTTCAGTTCTGGAATTGACTCCAATGGCATGTCACATAATACAGCGTAAGCAAATTCTATAAACTATGAAACAACTAGGACTAAATCAGTTGTAACAGGCACACTTTCAGCAGTGTCATTTAAAGTGATTCAATTGTACGAAAATGTTGAGTATTACAACTATGTAAATGTATTTACAGGTCGTTTTTTTTATAATGATATATCATTTCCTATTTTGTGAGTTTCTTGGATCCTTTTTTTGTGTGCATTCTTATAACACAAATTACATTTAAATGAGTAAGGGAGAACATTTATGCGAGTTTGTTGGAATGCATGGAGTAACCTTGTGCTCAAGGGAAAGACTCTCACGAGGTAGACCAAGTGTAAGGGGGACACATTTTTGAAGAATGATGTGCTTCATTCTAAAATCCAACACGTAAATTTTCTCAATATTAAACTTGGCATTATACAAACTAGGAAAAATCGACCGTTCAACAAAACTTGTTTATGTACGGCACAAATTAATTAGTTTGAATTCTAATAACATAACAATAGTGATGTTTCTAATACCACTTGCAGAAATAAATTCTTTACGAAATACTAACTATCCAAGAATTACATTATATAATATTGTCGAAGTTCTGAGGTTTACCAGATTCTTGATTGTAGATTACATTCTAATGATTTGAACTATCATAAATTAAAGGATTGGGTATTATGAATTTTAAATATTTTTTCTAAAACAGTTTTATTAAAATTTGATCTCAAAATATCGAACCGAAATTTCTAACTGTTGAAAGTTATTGCGTGGTATAAAAGAAAGTTAGTCTTACACTTACGTAAATGTAAATGCATTATGAGAGATTTTAAAATCTTAGTACAAACATCAATGGACAGAATCAACATGTAGTTATGAAGTAAAAAAAATAGAATAAACCTGTAATTTATATAATTGCCACTGGAAAGGATAACGTTTCTTAGTGTTTGGATGAACATTCGCAAAACTAGTTTTAGTTCAAATTAATTGTTAAATAACATGTTTGTATGGATATTTTTTATTTTAAAAACATGAATAATGCGTGTTTTTATATCCTTAAATATCATTGAATCTAAGTTTAATTCTTACAAAAACTTAATATGTTTTGTTCTCCTTATATTTATCCAGAACTTAATTCTATTTTATTCTTTAATAAAATTAATAGTAGAGTTCAATAAAATTTTGAATTTAAAAGAAGTTACTTAAATTTAAATTCAACTATTTAATTTAAAAATTATAGTAAGTAATAAAATATATTGATTTGATACTGAAATAAATTATTATTTTATTATTATATAATGTTTTATTATAAAAAGCTAATGTGAAATGAAAGTAATTTAGAAAAATTGTGTCAAAATATATATTTTTTTCCTTGATTCAATATGAGTCCAACAGTGTGTTTTGGTTAAAATTTTCAACACATGGTAACTGATTTTTCATGTGACGTCAGTAATTTGTTTCAAAGCAAAGCCATGCATTTTGGTAATAATATTTTACCAACCTCATTTTTTTTACCAACTATACTCTTTGGTCAATCACCCTCGACCCACGTATGTCGGACTTTTCACATCAAATCATTTGAATATATATTATAAATATTCTTTTAGGAAATTATGCTATAAAGTTTAACATATAATGTCATTATATCACGAGATGTTACATAATAGAAAAAATGAAATTGTGTATAGTAACGAGAAGAAAAATAACTTATTTGTTTTTTTACTACTATCTTAGTTTAGATCACAATCAATATTCTCTGGCATGTACACAGTTTAACCAATCATAACTATTGTTTATGAAGAAAATATTAACATACCACTAAGACCATATGTATTATGATAATCGAAATTAGATAATAATTAATTATAAGAGATTGCTATAAAGAAACAAAACAAAAACCGGAAGATTCAGTAAGGTGTAATATAAAAGAAATAAAGTGTGATAGAAACTTATTTAACGAAAATAAATTATATTGTGGTATAATAATAATAACAATAGTCTAATGCAACACACTATTTCCACCATTAACAAGAAAAACAACCAAAGAGGTAACAGTTAGAAGAGAAAAGTAAAGAAAAAAAAGAGAGGATAATAAAAACCAATCACTAACATCCTTATCCACGCAATAAATTCAACCTCAGCGAGCTCCTACTATGTCCAATTCCTATGAAGAACAGTTACATTACTTATATATATAATTCATTCAGAACTGTTGGGAAAACGCATCGAAGGGGTGGATGAGGTACGTGAGCACCAGCGCCACAAGCATCAGTATGTATGCAATTCCTTGGTCTATTGAAGTTCCTGAACAATAATACCCAAAAACCAAACAAAAACATCAGCTAAAAACAAAAACCACCTTCACCTATTGTCATAACATGTCATGCTAACTAAATTGGAAAACAAGTGTCACTGTGCTGTTCACATTAATTTCATTTTGACATCTGACAATTATGCTGAAAAAGTACATGTTAAATAATTCAGGGACCATCTTTGGATCTAGATCTCCTCAACTAAATTACATTCGAACTTCTACTACTTCCACATCTGAATGCTCAAATTCAACTTAGTACTGAAATGAAGCACAGCAGTTTCTCAGAGACATGTACAAATTTCAATACTAAATGTAGCAATAAATTGTTGATTCTTTCACATGCAGAAGGAGAAAATGTTTCAAGGGTTTGTCAAACTAGGAATGGGAGAATTACCATCACTGGAAGGAGCAGGAGCAGGTGCAAGGGGAAGGGATTGTGCTTCAAGAACAGCAGGTGAAAAAACGGCAAAGATAAAAGTATAGATGGCCAAAACTTCAGAAGCTGCTTTGAAAAATGCCATTTTGATTTCAAATGCTCACTTGGGTGTGTTTATATAACACAAAACCAAAACCAAAAAGAGGTTAATATGTGTTTGTGTGTGTTCAATATATACTGAAATGGAGGCACTTTTATATGAAATAATACAAGAGTTAGTGAGCAAGGAGTGGAAGTGTCATGTGAGCAGGTAAATATGAAATATCATGGCATCTTTGTAGGGATTTGGGTGTCTCTTCCTTCTCTTTCGTTGTAAAGGGACCACCTACCAACTGTTATGACACATCTTTTCTTGTGTTAATTTGAATTGGAGCAAAGAACGCCATGTGCTACTTGTTTCTTCTGTTTTCTCTTCTTTTTATTTTGTTGCTCTTACATTTTGTTGCCATGTTTGTGTTTTAGACTTAATCAATCTTCTATCCGTATGTTTGCCAAAACAATTCAGAATATACTTTTTAATTCTATGGATTCCTTTGTCTAACCTTAGAAAAAAGATATCTTGAAAATTCTTTTATATACAACTAATTGACAATTATTGTCTCACTCAATCAATACTGGTTTGACAAGGAACTGAATAAATATTTGTCAACTATTTGAATAGTTAATATTAGTTGTGTTCTCTTCCTTTTATTCTCTCGACAATGTTTTCCACAACTTTGACCAGAACAAGTTAAAAGGAGGGGGAAAATGTTATTCAACTGTAACAATAAATATAAACTTATTGGTGGATCAGTTGCAGGTGAATAATATAGCACATATCCCTATTTCTATGAACTAAGAATTATTTACAAGGTTTGGATTACAGTTCTTATGTTTGAGTCGTACAAAAAAATAAAATATAGAATTGTAATTTTTGTTCAATTTCAATTCCATTTTTATCTCAACTTTGGTGGGATAGTCATGTGTAGAGTTATATCTAGTTTGAATAAGACAAAATTAATTTGGGAGGATCGTGTATGTGCTAATGAGTTTATGGTTTAGGCTTTAAATAAAAAAAAATGGTGAAATAGAAACCCCTTAAAACTTCGAATTGTGTGATTTCTTATGGAATATATGTGGTGCAAAGAAAGAGGAATCAAAAGCTTTGGTTTTATCATACGATGGACCACGAATTGATTGATATTTTGAATGGAAAGTTTGGTGGGCACAAGATGTTGTATTGGTTGAATGATCTTCATTAAGTGTGGAAGGGTTATTAGGTTAGTGATTGTGGTTTGAGGAAGTATGGAGAAAATGTTTGAATATGGGAAAAGAGGGACTAAATCCCGTGTCTGAAGGTGAACAGAACATGTGAAGAGAACATCCCATGTGTTCATGAATCATAATATAACCTCACACCACATCCAATATTTGTTCTCCCATGCATTAATTGATACTCATAACCTTGTTTCATTCTAATTTCTCCTCTTGTGCCAAATCATCATTTCCCACCTAAACATCTCTTTAGTGACAGAAAACGGGTTTTGATACAAATCTATTGTCAATTATAATACAAAAGGCAAGAAATTCGGAAAATATAAGAATGTACCTCTGAAAATTAATAAACTTATTTTTCCCAAAGAGAAGCTTATAAGGGCACATGTGAACTTATTATTCAGGATGTTCAGTAAGAACATTTTGTGTTGTCGTTCTCAAGCCATAAACGTACGTTTGTAAATACTCTTACCTAAGCAAAAGAATGACATCCTTGTGTGTTCAGATTACATCAAAATGGCCATCACAACAATTCAAACGATAACTCAATTAACATTAGTAATTTGTTTTAGATTTTAATAAAATTATTTCTCATAAAACCAGTTTTAAATAAATAATCTTCAAAAATAACATTTTAAAAATAAATGTGGAAAAAATGATTTTGGTTAACAACCCTAATTAACAACACATTTTTTCGTTGATCTCGTCATCCATCTTAACAAGTGCAATTAGAGTTTTGTTCTGTTCGAAATTAGGATTATCTAAATACTAAAACGCTTTTTTTTTTCCTTTAGTTGGTAAACCGAGTTTTCGTTGCACAACATTTGTTTGATCTGTTACCAAATGCAGTTTTTCTTGTCTTAGAGCGCATCCATTCATTTGTTTTTTTCCCAACAAGTCCCTTTCTCTAATTTATTAGTGGACAAAGGCCACTGGTCACTGTGTCGATAATTGAAGAATCCAAAGCAATTTAAAGGGGACCGTATAAGAGATGAATCTCTGCACCACGTGAATGGTGTAAAATCTATGGCTACATTATTTGAAATATTTCAAGATTCATGCTAAAGCAACGACAAGATTACCAAACAAACACGCCAGATCCAGATAATTAAACTAGGTTCTTTAATTCTCAACATTTAAATCACCATCCAACAATCCATTTACATTGCTAAAAATGAATCAATACAGAGAGATTCTGTACTCAATCTCCCTTGGGCACAAACCATTACCAAACAAATACAAACCAGAATAATCACACCGCAAACCAGCTCATACCCAAAAGTAGTTGAAAACTTCATTAGAGACCTTGTTGATCCTAAACAGAAACCTTTCCTTTCTTACGCTAAACCTCTGGTACCTGCAATGATTTGGTTCAGGCTCGTCACTTTTCCATCAAGTATTCAAAAGATTCCCTAAAGATGTGGTTTTTACCTATTTAAGAAATTCTCAAAATATTGGACTTCAATTGAAAAATTAGTGTTACTGTGACGTGACACTTTCTTGGCCACTGACAGCATAAAGTTTCATTGTCACTGGGTCATATATTTAAATTTAAACTCGATATATTTAGAAATTATTACTGTAAAATTCCTATTTTCTACGTCGAAACTCGAAAAAGATGATTAGCAAATTGGAGTAATAAGACAATAGAAGTTATTACATTGAATCACCAGAACATGTATTGTTCGAGGGATGCGTGAAAGATCTCATAAAGTCCACCAAATGCACAAATATTTATATAATTTAAGAATTACTTGACCCATCATCGCAGCTTAGGAATTGAATATGCATAAGGAGATTTACAACACCCTGCTCAATCAAATGAACTAGAATCCCTTAACATCATCCCATAATTTTATTTGAACATCTAATATATTGTTTAACATAAGAGTAAATTTCTATTATTAGATTACATGTAAAATTATGCAAAATGTAATATGCAAACATAATCACCATGATAGTATTCGGATGTTCCAAAAACCACGGCAGACGGGGAGAGAAAAGATGGACAGATGAGGAAGGCAGATTGGAGAAAATAACATGTAAAAGAAAGTTTTATTTCTATAGAAAACAGACTCAAAAGACAGCGCATTTCTGCACCAAGCACTAAAAGATTGCTCTTGGCTGATTAAACCTAGGAGGTGGGCATTTTAAGGTAACCAGATTTAACATTCAATTTCAACCTTCATTTTCCAGTCAAGTGGCAAAACATTGATATGTAATTTTTTTAAAGTATAAATAGATACTTAAAATTACAAGACACGTGCACAATAATCTAAATACACAAATCAAAATATTTAGAGGAAAGAAATAATTTTTCTTTAAAGATGAAAATATAAGTATTTAATTTTTAAGAAGAAAAAATATATTTTAATATAAAATAGTAAAAACTGTGGATTTAAAAAAAAAGTGGATATTTGAAGGAGGAATAACAGAAACTTCAATGCAAAAAATAACATTGCAATTAATAATTCGAGGATTTTAAAAATATAAAAAATAAGTGTTAAATAACGGTAAAGTCACATGTCACAAGGAGAAAAAAAATTAAGAGATATTCTTATGTCCAAAAATGAGAACTTAAATTTATAAAAAGTGGATGTCTTATTTATCTTTGTAGAGAAGGAAAGTAAAACCAAATCCAGAAACTTAGAGCGTAAATTATGGCCTAATCATTGCTTACAAGGTTTTTTTTCACGCTACTGATGCTGGATCCAATGATCCAGTAGCGTTGCCTTCTCCCGTTAGCATGTTGTTTGGATCCTAAACCAGAGGGTAAAAATTAGCAGTTCGCAAGATGTGCTTAAAATGGTAAAAGGGTTGCAGAGAACCTACCTCCATTCCCGATTTGATATAATCTGGAGACTCACAGGCCTTATATTCCTCAACCAAACTCTCAATGACGTCCCTTGATTCATCAAATTCTGAGAGGTCATTATCCTGTCCATTTTTTTATTGATGTCAGTCGTCACATGATATGTCAAGTATTAGGTGAAGATGCTACCGGCCAGAGAAGTATTTAACAGCTGCATATTTATATCAGATTATGCATATGAAACTGTCACACTTACGGCAAACATTGGGAACTTCCTGTAGGCGTCAATAAAGGCTTGTTTCTTTCTCAACTTCTCATACTGGCTCAGAGTTTTACTGAAAAGGTGACGAATGCTAGTATGGCTAGCCAGCATAAGGCCACTGACCTACCAAATGAAGCACCTATAGGTTATTTCATAACCCAATTTCGTGTTTTTAACCTCAGAACGAAAACCATTTCTTAAAAAACATTATGTATATCGATCTTTCTCCAATATAATAAGGTAAAAAAGTAGAGAAGTACGACAAGCATCAAAAGACTGAAAGAAAAAGGATGAGAGTCCCACCCTATGTGCAGTTTGAACATATGGAGACTTCCTTGATAGAGCAACCTACCAGACATGCAGGAATAAAGAAATATCAGATTGTCATGAAACTCAATATAAAGAAGAGAAATTACCCAAACACCACTTTAATTAGTGCAGACCTGAATACTTGCAGGACCCCACTCAATAAAGTTAACTAGTTTTCTTTCACGTATCCTCTGCAAACTTTCATGAACCTAAATCCACGGAGAAAGATAAAATCACGACATAGTATAATAGCTTTGTTCAAATACATACATACATACGTACTAGATATATATGATACTTCATGATCACAAATCAATCTTGGCAAGCGGTAACTTGATGAAAAACTCACAAAAATACACAAATCAGTACAAAACTACAAATTCTCTCCCAACCAGAGAAAGGTTAATATAATTTTTGTTGAAGAAATACTTTTAATTTTTCAATGTATTTTTATTAAAGTATAGAATTGTTTAAGATTGTATCTGATGGAATGATAGAACATCAAGTGATAAAAGTATAAAAGATGATATTGAACATTGAGATCACACACATTACAGCAATAGACTTGCTGTATCAGAGGCGGAAGTCTCCTACAGAGAGTAGTCTCTATTCTTTAAATAACTCGATACACCTGATTACACAATCCCCATTCAGCAATATACACGAAATTTATATCCAGCAGTCTCTAATACAAAACTAACTACTGGCAGTTATTTTCTGCAGACAACCGTCATCTTGAAGTTTGTAATACAGAATACAGAACTAATTTCCAATGCGGCCGTTTTCTACACATAAGTGTCATTACTGTCCCTATCAGTTCCTACCACGGAAGAAGCAAAACATTTAATTTAAATAGAAACAGGAACTTACCACTTCACCTACAAAACTGTAGCACCAGTTACACATAATTATGTCTATTTGTATTAAAAACATAGATTACACAACAGGGCTAAGCAAACAGTTAGCAAATAGCTGTCAAGATGATCTTCTATTTGTAACATAGTTTCAATTCAGAAAACAGGGAATTTCAGAAGTGTCAACAGTACTGCAAAATTATTCTGCTTACCTGAGTTGGATCTACCTCTCCTTGGATGATATTCAGTATTGATATGTATTTTGCTTGACTAGCATCTTTGGTCCGAGCATAGGAAGAAACCATAATATTCTTTGCCTGCCATGAATATAACTGTCAGTAGACAACATGGCCATTCACTTTGAAGCTTAACTGTTGAGGAAGTCATAATACCTGTAGAAGTCTTCTCATAACGTCAAGTACAGTAGTCTTACGAATTACATTAGCCTGCAAAGAAATATCATCAATTTTTTCAATATTTCTCTGGAAAGTGTTATAGGAAAAATCACATTCATGATCAATGCTACCAGTCAGATTACAAGAGAGTAAAACACGGGGGAAGAAAGAGAGATTAATTCATAATCTCTTTGCTGATCTTCACATGCTTAAGACACAAAATTGTGTGAAAACTTTGAAGCTCCAAAATCGTTTTTTTTTTTTTTGGAAAGAATGACAGCTATCTCACCTGACGTTCCACTGTCAACGGCGTATATCCTGTCATTAGGAAATGGCATCTTGGTGTTGGAATCAAAGAGGCAAGAAGGCCAACCAAGTCATTATTCATGTACCCTGGATAACGAAGAGTTGTTGTACTTGCAGACATAACAGTAGAAACTAAGGAATTGGTTTGAGCAAATGTAGGGTTAGATAAATGAAGCCGTTCCACAGCAATTCTATTTAGTGCAGTATTGTCAAGAACTACAACACAGTCAGCATTAAGTGTCAGTCTCTTGAGTGTCAAAAGTGAATTGTATGGCTGGACCACCACATCACTTGTCTCCATTTGGTTAGGAAACACACTGTATGTCTGAACTAGCTTTTTGCTGTAACGGTCATTCAGAGTCTCCAACAAGTATGAGCCCATACCTTCATACAAGAAAGAAAATGTACACAATACACGAGAGAAATTAAAAAATAATTGTAATAAAACTACAGGTGAGGTATACTTGAGCAATCTCCAAAAACTTTCATCTTGTACATGTAGAAATTTCAAAGGTAAATAGGATACCCAACCACTGTATTATAAGCAATTTTAGCCCGAGATAAGCTAAAAGGTGGACTGTTCAATTTCCTCTCTTAAGTGTACAATTAATTGAATGTTTAGTTGAATTAAGTGTATGAAGCAGGTGCAAATTTAGTCGATCAATTAACAAATCTTTCACTTTTTCAGATGTAGCCAATAAACAAATGCTCAAATAGGAAGAGGGGACACTGAAGAAAAGATGAGAGGAAAAGACACCTGAGCCTGTTCCTCCAGCAATTGAATGACATAGAACAAACCCCTCAAGACTGTCACTGCCATCTGCTTCTCTGTCAATCATGTCCATTATTTCTTCTTCAACATGTTGTCCCTGGACAGATATTAACAACCGTATTAGTTAAACAACTTTACCACTTATAGGATATTGCATACCAAGATCTTCCAAATGTTTAGGAACAGTCGAAATGATTCCTAGGATTATCATTTGTAAAGTTGTTGGAAAAGCGTAAATCAAGTTCAGTGTAAACTGCTTATGTATAAGGCCGACAGCATCAGGTCAAACCATCTGACCTCTCTAGTTCTAGAAAACAAAATCAATGTTATACATGTCTAGATGTGGCCAACAACATTACATGATTTGTAAAGCAATATCTTTAAACAATAATCTAGTGTCAGTTTGTGCTTCAATAAACATCACAGACATTGGAATGTATGTCCTTCATTGGAAAAGTGCAAGAATTGATGTTGTAACCTTAAAACAACCAGGGACTCTGACGACCAAGACACAAGTTTACAATAATTTATTGCTAAGTATTGAGAAGGTTATTGGAAGTAACAAAGACACAAAGCAAACGAATGGTTAGCAAATCTTAATTACAAAATGCTCCAGTAAGCAGTAACAAACCTGATCATATCCACTGGCCCAATTGTTTCCTGCACCACCTCCATGATCCGAGACAAAAATGTTCTCATGATTGTACAGATTTCGGTAGTCACTATTTTGAATTCCATTAATCACTCTTGGCTCCAAGTCAATCAGGAGAGCTCGTGGTATATAATGCTGATCGTCAGCTTGGTAGAAGAACACGTCTTTCCGATCACCTCCCTGCAGCATTCTGACTAGAATAAGCAAATGCAGAACTAATCGCCACCAATCACAAGACAGCGTAAGGGTGCATACTAATTGATTGCTTCTAATAATTCATCGCCCACTAATCAAAATTCATAGTTAAATCAAGTTCACATAACAGCGGAAGCAAGAAACCTTCAGCAGAAACAATTTTTGAGTACTTACTGCAGCTACCAACTTAGCAAACCAGCCACAGTAAGACACGAAAAAAAAAAAAAAAAAAAAAAAAGATAATCCCTAGTTCCCCATTTTAAAAATAACTTAAGAGAACAGAAACAAAAAAATATACTTATATCCATAACAAGAAAAAAGGGCACTACTCCCAAGTCCAGAATTAACAAAACTTCAACAGAGTCCAAGAGGTGGATCCTGGAGAAGTGAGATAAATGTTAAGATGGCGAAATTGAGTAAATATCTAACATGAGGGCATTAGGCTAAGAACGAAGGCACGGTGTTTTGAAAGAGCGAACCAAAAATGGAGATTTGAAATTGGACCTGAGTGGCGAAGTCTTCAAGGATGCCGTCTTTGCTGATACCGTGTTCGAGGCAGAGTTGCTTCCAGAACTCCATGCCGATCTGATTCCCACATTGGCCGACCTGAAGAGTGATAATTTCCCTCGGCATTTTTGCGGTGGTCGCTAGGGTTTGGTGGCGGGGAAGACTCTTTTTTTCAAAAACAAAATGATCCTCAAATCAATTCAAAATTATTTATGCTTTCGTTCCAACCTTCCTTAGCCCTTGCTTTTTTGTTTTCTAAACACTCACTTCACTTCACTCACACTGCTAATCATATCATCTCTAGTCTCCCTTTATTTCTTTACATACATTTCTTTTTTATTTCATCTCAAATTTTCAAAGGAGTCTTTCTTAGATTACTTTTTCCTTTTATACTTTTCTACAAATATTTGCGTTTTCATTTAGAGTTAAATTTATATATTATTTTTACTATTAATTAAATGAAAAAAAGTTAAAGTGACTATTATAAAAGTAATATACATATAGTAGTTAAGTTTTCGATTTAAAAATTGTGCACAGCGTAATATTTAAAATTAAGAGTGTAAATTATTTTTTATATGACAAAAACATAATTTATTGTTTACCGAAGTGCTGAAAGTTGTAAAATCAACGCTGGTAAGGTTTGTATTGGGTATAGAACCATGAACAGGATCAAAATTATAAAGACATTTTGTTGAAATAAAAGCAAATAATAATAATAATAATAATAATAATAATAATAATAATAATATAATATAATATTAATGAATAAAAAAAGGAGATTGAACACAATTTGAATTTTAAAAAATTAAGAAAACAGAATGAACAAAATACAGACGGGTTGAAATAAAAATAACTTAACTACTTGCTCAAAATGTAATCGCTGATTTTCTATGGAAACCATTTGTGAAAAATAGACCTATTCTTTTTTTTCTTTTCAGACAAGTTCAAAAATGGTCCTGGGTAACCATGATGTAATCTTTTGTATGCTTTTCTATAGTGAAGAAGTTATAATTATTAATGTTTTCTGATGTATAGGATAGCCATGATAAGATTGCTGTTGCTGACTATTTCTCCTATTAATAAACAACTCTAAGCCGATATTTCTAATTTAGTCTATAAATATTACAGTTTATAGACATATAATTCTAGCTAGTAAATACATAAACTCTATGTGTTTGAAATAGATTATACTTTTATCTAATGAAAGTCACTGCTCTACCCTTATTAGATCCGGTGAAAAATGACTTTATACAAGACAAAGAGCTCAATTGTTGATAAAAAAAAAAAAAAAAAAAAAAAAAAAAAAAAAATAAAAAAAAAAAAAAGTACAAACATAAATACTCAAAACTTAGAAAGAGATGGAGTAACTACACCTTACAAATTATAGAAAACTAAACTTCGAATACGGTTAAATTAAAAAAATTAATTAGATAGACTTGAGAATCAAGAAAATATAAAGGTAAAAAGGAAAAAGTAGAAAAGAATTCTGACTATCCATTTTTAATTATTCCCTAATCACAAGTACAGCAATGATCAGTGTTTTTGACAAGCCAAACCATGTGCTCACCATGCACTGATACCCAGACATCCCCTACACCCTTCAATCCATATCCTTTGCCTTTCTTGCATCCCCTCATCACCATCCTACATTTAAATTACTCTTGGATTCCTATTTTTTGTTAATTTGAATTTCGTTTACTACTATACTAATAACTTGCCCAACTATTAATATTGGATGCTAAAAAATAGAACGCTTATTGAAGATTATTCAATCTTCATTAATCTGTCACTGGTTTCTTAAATTGTAAAACTTCATTTTCAGCAAGTCTGAGCGTATAAGCTCATTAAATGATTACATCTAAATTGAGAAGGAAAAAACATCGATCTTACCTTCAACATATCATACAAATGCCAATCAATGCTGAATGTTTACGATTTTTTTTTAATTCACCTTCCTTTTATGATTCACAGAATGTTGATGTGATTAACCTCACTTCCACTCAACGACCATTTTTGCCAAATGTTGTAGCTAAAAAGATGCATATAAACTTCCCAATCACCACTTGAAGGGAAATATAACAATGCATTTCCCCTAATCAATGTGCTTTCTGTATGCTAGTTTAAAAAAGAGTGCACTCGACATGAGCATCAAACTGTAAAACAACTCTATTTAAATTCATTAATGGAGAATTCTTTAGTGAGTACATCAACCAGGTAGAATGATGGACCACATTGGTGGTTTGATTTCATGTGATTTTGTGTCAATGGACCCTATCAGTCACTACCAGCTAGAGAAGTTATAGACTTGCCAAAAGCCAATGGCAAAATTATATTTCCGTCTCAACCACATTCTGCTCACTTTCATTCAACAATCTTTTCCTTCAATATCCTCTTTCAATGATATTTAAACACAGGCAACACAAGGGATTTCTGAATTTGCTATATATAGAGTTTAAGTCACACCACCCAAGATGCCTATGCTCTATGAAGTCACTGAATCAATGCAGCGTGGAACTATATTCAGCATTCTGCTGCTCTACCATCGACTTTAATAGGCCTTATAGGAATACCTGGGAAAGAACAAATTAAATTACCTGCAGAACCAATAAGAAAATACTCAACCAAAATTACCAATTGTAAATAACAGGCACAAAAAGTTATAACAAGGCTATCAGATTAACGAAGCCAGGGACAATTTGCAAACATTAGTGACCATATATATTTCTAATACCACTTAAGCGTATATACATCATAACTTGAAAGTAGAATTAGCACAAAGAGGAATGTGATAGAACTAGTTAAAAGGGTGGACCAATGCATGAGGCTCCCAACATTTTTTAGGCCTGGGAAGGGCTAACCATACACCACCTTAACCTCATGAACAGGAGGCAATTTGTGGCTTTCCACTACTAAAACCCTGGACCGGCATGACACGAGGAAGAAAGTAAGAAAGCCTTGTTTAATATCAAATAAATATTTTCCTAATACCACACACATTATGTAGCAATGTTAGATGTGATGTATTTAGAAAATAAAACAAAACACAATTAAAATAAATGTCATTTACCGAAGCATTGTATTCAGACGTCAATACAACATCATGAATGTGGTCTTCTAGCAACAGAAACTTCAATGAGCTTCTCTTCATCTGGTTTAACAGTTACTGGCATATCCAAGAGCATGTTTGGTGGGGCAAAATACATGTGTAGAGACATCATACAAATGATAATGCCCAAGAAAAGCTGCAAAGAAGAAAAAATTAAACAAAAAATAATAACCACTTGTAGCCTGACAACATATAATACAGCTACCGACAAAATTATGCGCAACAAATTGATTTGACTTAAGAGTTCCGCTGGGAGGAGAACGTGTGGAATAGGAGCCTACACATATAGGAATTGCTTGGGCCGGTAATTTACCTGCAATGTAGGTTTGAAGTTGAAGAGAAATAGTGAAAGTATCATTGTTAGCAGCATCGCCATTGATGTGGAATAGACCTAAAGAAAGCATAAACAACTAATAATTAGGAGAGAATATAAACAAACAGATACCAATTCTGATGTTATACTTCTTTACTAACTTCGTCACAATTATTTCCCTTGTATGAAAAAAGATTATTCTTTGGATGTAAACTCAGCATCAAGTTCTATGACAAAATAGATTTAGTATGTAACACACACAAGAGAAAAGGATGCTGGCAGGAGGGTCCAAGGATATACCTTCACAATATTGTCAGCGTGTTTCATTAACCATGAAACCAAAAGACCAGTAGACCCTAAATTCAATACCACCATCCAGGTAGTGATAGTGTATCCATTAAAAATACGTTGCCACCACGGCCCATTTTCAAATCCACCTCTGAAATCATCCACAAGTAGTCTAGCCATATTGAAAAGTGTGCCAAACCTGTAAAAAAATTGCATTTTGTGCGTATTCCTCTCAGTAGATGATTAAAAAATATTCGACCATGATAACCATCCATATTTGTTCCTAGAGTGCCATAACAACGAACTCAAGAATCCCTTGACACCTCTTCCGATTTTATAGAAACATTAATTCCTCTCTAACAAAGAACAGTGCAGAAATAAAAATCCTCTGAATTAAAAAAGAAATACAAAAAAAATTGGTAAAAAAAGATACCACATGTTTATTTTACCAAATATTCCAATAATAGTGGAAATCCAAATCTATTCAACACATAAAACCGGTACCTCCAAAAGTAAGCACAAAAACCGCAAAAAATGTCAAGTTCAAAGAATTAGGAATGAGGTATCTACATTGGATGAACTGCATGAATTCAACAGTAATATACCATCGGCTCCTTCTTAAAAAGTGAAAACAAAGCACTCGTTTCTTGCTACATAAAATAACCACGTTCATTTAATAGCCTAAGGGAGAAAAAATGGAGAAAAAGTTTCTTCTGAAATAAACAGTTTAAAAGATCAGAAGACTGACAAATGTGCCTATAGATTTGTAGAAATTTGACAAAATCAAGAAAAAGTACCTACGTGTACAACTGCATATTCTGCCAGTATAAGCTGTCGTTGTTTTTCTTCATCAAGAACTCGGTATAAATTCCAGCTAATGCTGAGAGACAAGCAGATAGAACTCCTAACATGTAGCCCTGAATTGGTGCTGAGAAAAGGGACTCACAGGAATTCTCTCCGCAGCCCCTAACCTAAAACAACAAACAGTAGTGGTCATTCTAAATAAAATTTCTGTCACATGACTAATTTACCTAATACATAAACCATTGACCATAAAAACAAAAAATACAGAACAGAACAAAGATGTATTTATGCTTCAATGTTGCATAATTTTCACATGCTATCTATTTACGTCTCTTAGGTCTTGTAGTAGTGGACGTTTCAAGGGAATTTCTCCTACTAATGTGCAACGGAGATAAATCTGTTCCACTTATGATTCGTCAGCCATTTTCTCTGTTTTGTTTTGTTTTTATTTAGGAAGACTGCTTGTCCTCCCCAAAATGCATTTCCCTCATGACCAACGAGACACTCCCCAAAATACACGTGCTATGAATATTAATAGAAACTTTCTGATACCACGTACAAATGTCAGCACAGGAAGCCAAAGCTTGTTGAATTTATTTGAAACCTTCTAAATCCAAGAATGTACTACTATTTGAAGCTATCAGGATCTTAACATGCTTCAATCATCACAGAATAAATCACGTTTAGCATGTAATGACCTCACATCATGTCACGAATGCAGTTTCACAAATCATAGTAATTTAGGGAAAAAAAATAAAATATTGTTAGAAGGTGAAAAGGATCAGGTAGAAGTAGTGCAAGTGAGGCATCTCCAAAAAGAAACAACAAAGGAATCATTTTGCTGTGTGAAAATGACCTTATGAGAGTGTCACATAAATAAATGACAAATAAAATATATCCAGACGTATTGCATCACAGATACACAAGCCTGTACAAACGTTGGAACTAGATATTCATAATCCATATCAAACAATGCATAAACCATAGTAGATAACTTCTTATAGAAATAACTTCAAAATCACAAAACCAAATTTGTGAGACTCAAGTCTTTGACACCTGACTAGTGGTTGTCCCGACAGCCAACAGCACAATAGCCATCCACTGCAAGTTAGAAAGTCTCCTACCCAAAAACATCCTACAGAAAAAAAAAAAAAAAAAAAAAAAACTGTCAGACACTAACTGAGAAATCAAAGACACTGATCTGAAATCTAAAGTTTGAAACATAAGGCACCTGAATAGCACTCCAGTGGTAACAATCTTCAAATTTCCCATTATCTGATAGGTGGAAGTGTCCACATAAGTGAGCGTAGCAAACTGCACATTATTGTGGATCAGATATATAACCGACGGAATAGGGAATAGAGCCACCGTTTTCCACTCCGTCGTCATCTTCGGCAAAGGTGACTTTTGGCATTCCCTCCACAGTAACAAACTTGACACCGCAAGCTGAGTGATAACAAAGATGAAATCATCAACCGCTGTTACGCAGCATCTAAACTCAGTTCCTATCGAATAAAAACTGACGCATTAAGTGTTTATTCAATACCTTGAAAATCTCGGCGAGAAATGGGACCGTAGCGTAATCATACTTGTACTCTCCGTTACTTTGCGAGAGGGTTGTGAGTATTCCCTGCCACGTGAAAATTATCGAAATCAAATTAACGTTAACTACTTGAAGTGTATGTGTGTGATAGGAAGATGGAAATGGGTGAAATTAGGGTTTGAATGTGAGGATTTGGGAGAATGAAAGAGAGTGAGAGTGACCTGAGAACTGGTGAGAACGGTGAGGAGCGCAGCGACGAAGTACCACTGCATCTTCTAACACTTCCGCAGATCCACGCAGAGAGGCTCAAGAAACACGCGCTCAAACGCACCGTTTAGTGCCAGCTTCTTCCAAAATATTATTTGGAAATGGAAAAGGATTAATGCCTTTTAAATTTAACAACCTCACACAGTGTGAAAAAAAATGAAAGAACAAAAGAGAAAAATAAAATACAAATGAATGGAAATAAGATTGTTCAGAAAATAAAAATGAACGAAAATAACAATTGTTATGAAGTAACTCTATGTCTCAGACCAAGTTGAACGTATTCAGTTGTACACCGTACTTGAATTACAATAGTCAAATTAGAATTCACACATAATTTACTATAAATAATGTATAATTTCTTTTATTTTTTACATATTATTATTTATCTCAATTTTATAGAAATAATTAATTGTTTCATTAGTTTTTATATTTTTTGGACAAATTAAAAATATGTAATATAACTAAAATTTCACTATACGATATCACATAAAAATTTCCCGGTGAAAATGATAAAAAAAATATTAAATATAATAATAGTTCAAATCAAGAAATAAAAAAATATGAAAGTAAAAAAAAAAAATCATATCATTAATTTAGCTCATTTCAATAAAATATTTGTCTAAATAAATAAAAATCTACATAAATAATGAATCACTAAAACAAACACGTCTTCTGAAACTCTAATAAAAAACTATTTTGGGATATTATCAACATATTAATTTGGTAAAAAGTATTTTATTGTATTATGTATTAATGCACAGGAATACTTTTTCTCCTTTCATAGATCTCCATACTAAAAAAAATCAAAATTAGATAGTTTTCATTATAACTTTTAAAGTATTCTTGACGGTTAATTTTTGAAAATATATGAAAATAAATTCTCTTAACAAAAACGACATAAAGTGACAAAACTTTGTTTCATTCTGGCAAAAAAAAAATCATAATTCTATTAATAACTCTAAGTATTAGAACCTACTTTCAATGTAAAATATGCATATAATCTTTGAGTAAATACTTTTACACTGAAATAGGTTAAGTATGAACAGACTTGAATGATATAATATTTAGAAAATTATTGGAAGAAATAAACATTAAAATCGAATCATAAGTGCCAAACTCTTCGTCTCTATAGCAACTATAATGAGGCAAGATTTGTGAGAAATTGACGCCAGAAATTTTGGTGGCTGTAATAAGAAATACCTGAGTCACGATTACAATGTCATATATTTTCTCCACCATATATTGCATCAACCAATTAAGGAAGTGGAGGGGAAGACGCAATCAAAATAACCTCACACCTTTAAATAGAAACACAAAATTGGAAACACGGAATTGAGAATCGAATGTATCAAAACTTTAGCTCAACTCAAATTAGGTCAATGGATCTATTTATGTACATATACTCTGACAAAAACAAGTTTCAAGCACATGCACGATAATTAATAAATGCAGACAGTTCAAAATCTTGGTTTGATTTGAAGAACCAAATTCATTGGAGAGAATATGGCAGAAGCAGAGAAAGAAAAGGAAAGAGACAGTGAGATAGATATGCGGGAAGAGAGCGGAGGGGAAGAAAATGATAATGTTGGAGCATTGAGTAACTCAGACATGCCAAATACATCTCTGGCTGAGCTAAACATGTTGCTTGTGTTGCTTTCATTATTCTACTTCTCAAGCGATGAATGCATAGAAGATGAGGAGAGTGAAGAGAAGAAGATAAACGATGAGGTTACTGTAAGTAGAACATGCATATCACGATTAAAAAGAAAGAAACGAGAGAGACATGAGCCTAAGCTAGGGAGAAAACCTATTTCATCAAGATTTCAAACTACCGTAAAAGACTCCAGGTAATTCAGCTTCCACATGTTATCATTTATCACATCTAAAATTTTTCCTATATTTGTTTGTTCTATAAATCGTTGCATAAGTCACGTTTGAGATTGTGCATTTTGGAGAGATGCTTATTGATTTTCTCTTGTTTGGGAGAAAGAAAGCTGAATTAAATTAAAGAAGATTCTCTAAGATTAGTAAAAGATGGAGGATAATTTGGATTTTGGCATATGAATTCATTCTGCTTGCTTGCTTGCTTTTCTGAAACCAAACAAGTGGAAGAAAAACAATTCATGACTTGTTTTTTCATTTTATTGCTCTTTTTTTTTTCTTTTTTCAAAAACAAGAGCGTATAGCCTAAAACATTGAGTGATTATGCAACTAGTGTAATTATTGTAAACCCATTGACATCAAAGATTAAGCATTTTTCTTGTGTTCAGGCATGGAAGAAAAATGTGACGCAAAATTTTGCTACTGTGGAGGAATACACAAATCAACATATATAGAGAATATGGCAAGATTTTGGTAAACTGAGTATTTGTCTGCATTAGGGTATATATGAAAACTATTTTTGAAGCTGTAGATAGTTGAAGTAAGAATGATGGTGAACTACACCAGTTAACATTCTTGATGCAGTTCATGTTTTGTTAATTGGGACATGAATACCGATAGTTTGGGATGTTTAAAAAAAATGTTTAGGATTGAAATTATATAAACTAATACGTTGAATAATTTATTAGACTGAATTGGTTTTAATTTCAATTTTAAGTTCCGTGTTTAGTCTATTAAAATTGCATTATTAATTGAACTTGTTATGAATGAATAATCATTTGTTTTCAAGGAGATTTTTTTTTTAAAAAAAAAATATGTAGCTGGAAATTGTGTGTATCGGGATGTGTGTTTTAAAATGATATTTTACTTGAATGGTACTTAGCAGCAGTCAATTAATGCTGTTAAGAAATCTATATTTTGATAAATTTGTATATTAAAAGATTTAAAATGTCCACAATTTCCAGCTACATGGCATGTTTAATAAAAGTTCGCAAACAAAAATCCGAAGCACAAATTGACAAATAACTGTTGATTGCGTACACTTGAATGGCTAACTATGTAGTTGAGGGAAAGACTTGTCATTGCTAACACTCAGCTCTTTATCATATTCTAATAAGAATTAGGAATCAGAGAGAAATTCGTTCGGATATTGACAGCTTTGTTTTGTTGAGAATGAATGGATATATTTCATTTCGGTCTTGTAGCCACAAATATTTCCAATAAATAACCCTCCTTTCATCCAATAATTCAAGAACCACATACAACCATACCAATATATATATATATATATATATATATATATATATATATATACATATATACCCATAACTTGCCTTTACCATATATAAAAGTAATTAACTATTCATAAGGATAATGACTACACTTAGTAGATTCAATTTTCATCAATGGTTTTTAACTTGTCCCGTCACATCGATTGTAATAAAATAAACTTGCAACCTGTTTAAAAACATAAAGTAAAATTGCAGGACTATTCGTTGCGTTAGAGGGATGCTTGGTAACTTGCACACTATGATAATACGCTTTCTAGATGAGGATAGGGAGGAGTACCTCAGTGGTGAATCACTGGATACTCCATCAATAAAAAAAATTCTTCACTCGTGAAGGAAGGCATGCAGATAAGTCTTTGCATTGCTTTTTCTACAACATTTATTGCCATAAAAGATGAATATGAAGCTAAAAGCTACATCATGTTCACAGGGAAAAACAAATGGAAATGCAAGAGAAATAATTTATGCACACTAACAAGTGCTTCCTACCTCAATGAAGAGATGAAAATCAAGAAAATAACCCTAAGTTATCATCTCTACTTATCCACTTGCCTACAAGAAAACAACAGGCAATCAAAATCAGATGGAAGACAATCTTCAGTCTGATATTCTGATCTCCACACCTAAAATGTCCTTCACGACCTCATATGTTACAAACGCAATTGCTATGGATGGGACCACCTGCAAGAGATCAAGATTCAAGAGAGATTCAGATTGCTAATATCTACAGTTAATTGCTTTACATGAGTTGTTATGCAAAGTGCACTGATTAACGTGGTTCCACGCTAATTGTCAAAGACTTTTAAACAAACTCTGACATGAAACCAAAATTTTATAACCAATTCATAAATTAATGATTGTTAAACAACGTTTTCACTTATAAAGCGTAAAAGTTTGTTTATGACTCTTAGATTGAGAAAATGCGAGACAAGGTTAATAACATTAAAAACCTAAGATAGCATGTTTTCATTGGTATTAAGATCATGCACTTCATCAAGCTGAGCTCAATCTGAGCTGGATTAGTATATAATTTATGTTCAAAATGTGAAATGTTTGACTCGGACCACAGACACTTGAGTCTTACAAAAACTCTTGAAAAGCAGACTTCGTTCTAATCAGGTAGAAGCTTGTGAAGTTCACAGCTTTAATCAGGGAAGTCAAACTAACAGAGTATGATAGAGGAATCGCACACAGAAATCATTCGGGTGACATAAATTATTGCATGCACAAACGTGTTTCAAAGTGCTTCATAGATATGGTACATTAATAATATCTTCTTCAAAAGAAGAAAGGAAAACCTTACTCTCTAAATGGATGCATATGTTTATGCAGATATGTTTTACCCACAATTTTTCAGAACGTAACATAATTTATGAAAACTGGATGAAAGCTGACCTTTACAGAATTCGGCACCAGACCCTTGTATAATGCACCAAATCCCTCATACCGAACAGTTTTCCTAAAAGCATCAATCATGCCACTGTATTCAAGCGGCACCTTCCCTCTTCCATCACCAGCTATGACAGAAGCTGCGTGGTTCCAACCCACCATCTGCATTCTTCGTCGAATGACATCAAGAGGGTAAGCAACGGTTTGTCCCATAGTTCCAGCTGCAGCACCACAAGCCAGGCGAGTTGTCACACTCAGCTCAGAATCTTGAACTATACCAAATGGATTGGATTTAAGTAACCAATCTTTCAAAGACTCGTACACAGCAAAGTTGAGACCCACATAGGGAATCTGAAAAACAGGAACAAATAAAGAGCAAGATTAAGTCAAAAAATCCGAAGACAGAGCCAAATACGAGAGTTTTCATTCAAATTTAAAGCAAACTTTAGTCAGCTAACTATAATTACAAAGCACACAAATATATTTTAGAAGAGTAACTTTTCACATTTCTATATAACTTTAGGAGTTAGAAATGAGAGAAGAGGTAGTAAATTAGTACAGCTGGGATATTAGTTAATAGTTAGTTAGTTTGAGGGAGGGAATTAGTCATATGAGGGAGGGAGGGAGGACTGACGGGCGGGGGATTCATGTTGTCAGCTATTATTTGTAAATTGAGCTTTTGCTCTTTGTGAAGGCAGGTCCTTTGTGGAGTTGGAAACGTTAGAGGGAGAGATTTGTCTCCTTTGTTCTATTCATTTTTTATTCTACCAATTTGTTTCCCCCAACTCTTTTCTGGGTTTGCAACAAAAATGAGCACTTTACTGAAGCATGATTTAGATTTTAGCGTCTTGTGCACCTCGCTATTTTCCACCTAGAACCTACCATAACCAGGCAAAACCTTGTCGCCGTACCCCCCACCACAGTAATACCAATTATTAGAACTTACTATGGAGCGAGTCAGAGCATTGAAGAGTGGTAAGCCTTTATGTAAATAATTGTTCTTCGAAACATATAACTAGTAGGAGAACAATTATTAGAAAATATAGTTAAATAGTAAATGTCTCACTCATTAAAACCAAACATGTCAATTATAGGTGCAGCTTTATGATCAATCCTACACCCCGATGTTGATCCTTCTATGTACTGCACAACGTACTGATTAAAGACCTTAGTCTCCACATTAAGAGGCGCCAAAAAGCGATGGCACTAAATTGTCCCCTAAGAAGGGGGTAGACTTGACAAGAACTCAAAAAATCAAGTGTCAGTGTCTCATAGGCTCTCCCCAACCCCCAACTGCAACCTACAGGTCCTACATTGTTACCATCAAATGCAGTATTAATTTCCAGAAAGCCAATAGTAGAAGAATATTATTAGAAACTTTTATAATAGAATTTATGATCAGGACCATAATCATCAACTTCCTAAAAAAAAATTCCAGAAACATTACTCACAACACCAATGACGGAAGGAAGCCAACCCTTATATAAAGCACGCGGACCTTCTTCCCTGAGTACAGTTGACAGAGCATGAAACATTCCTCTGTACTGGTAAGGGGACTTCTCTGTCTGCAAATACAAGGAAAAGAAAACTTACTGCTGTATTAAGACAAAAAAACATTAAGACACTTTGATAAAAACCTTTTTTTCCACTTGTAGCTATAACAAGTATCTTAGTTTTATGCATTCCCAGCTACCTTTCTGGCCAAAAGCAAGTAAAACAAGGACTAGGTAAAAAGAAAAAAGAAAGTACCTGTACAGTTATTCTGCCTCGAACCATGTCCATTGGATAAGTTGCAGACATGGCAATTATTCCCGCACAAGCTCCAGCCCCAAGACGTAAAACAGGAGTCAGCTGAGCATCCTCTGGCGAAGTACAAGGAAAAATAATATTTAGAAAAAGAGATTTTATTATTGAGAAATTTCTTTAGGCCTACTTGTTTCCATTTGATTATTTTTAGAAATATTTTTCAAAAAGGAAATTATTGAAGTCAACCTAGTGGGCATTTTGGTTAGCTTATTCCGAGTTCAAAACAATTTGCGATCAAAATTTTACTAGAAGAGTATGAAAAAGGACAAAAATTAGATAGAGTTCCTTCACACACCCGTTACCGGTAGCGTTGCTCCCCAATACAAATACACAGAATGAATAGTAATGTTTATGCCCAACTATAAAATCTTTAAAAAGGAGGATGAAGAGGTTCAAAATTAATATACATGTTATGCTCTACTGAAGAACAGCAACTAAAGAACTGAGTAAGTTTTATCATTTCAGAAAAGCGATTTCCCCTAAAAATTATGAAAGCCCAAGCAAGCTACTGAACCGGTACTCCCCCTCCCTCAACAATAATACACATACATCAGAAGGGGAAAATAATAAACATGGACATACCGTTTCCAGTTTGCTTCTGATACAGTTGTAGTATAGCCCTGCCAGAAAAGGAACATTCAGTAAAGAAGAGGAGAAAGTGTTGTGTATGAAATGCATAGATATAAAAATTGAAATTTCTTTGGACAGGAGTGAGTGACCCTCTGCTTAAAGAACAGTATTTTGAAAGAAAATTAAAAAATAAAAAAAATTGCAGAAGCCCATCAGAAGTTTATCAGCATAACAGTGCAGTACATGCTTGTATGTCTAAAGGCAAGCTTACTTGGAAGCTTGCTCATAACTGAAGAATTTCACCGCAGAATTCGGGACAATTCGAGCACAATTAGTACCATTCCCTTTGAACAGCCCACGAAAACCTTCAGTTCTCCATATATATTTAAGACCTTGAATTGTTCCATTGTACTTTATATTGTGCGGGTTCTGAACCTGTGAATGGCAAAGGTACATCACATCACACGTATGATATTGATACATCCAGGCACCAATAAAAATAGTAGCTTGTCAGATGAACTTTTTTTCATCAGAAATAAGAATAAATGACAGATAAAATCACATTTCGAAGTAAAGACTAAATTGATTAACCTGTAGCAAAATCTTCAACCTTTCCAGTGGAGCAACTGCCGTTCGTGATCTACACAGATACAAAAAGGTTTCAAGTCAACCAAGACTGAACATAATGCAAAAAGAATGTTGAAATTAGCTCGAACAGATGTCTAACAAAGTCGGATTATGTTGGTATAAGCATAAAACTACAAGGACTCAAACTTGAGAGCAGATACTCATATTGACAAGAACACACTAATTTCAAACCAACAAGGAAACAGGTTTCAATACAAATCAGCGTTACGTAAATTTTAATAAGTTGCCTCACAAATAATTAGTTACATAAACAAAAGAAAATCAAGCTTCTTGCATGGCCCCAGAATTTACAATTGATCTAATCCATACACAGGGAGAGGTACAAAAACCTATTTTTGCCATTTCCCACGTGAACAGTAACACACGCATGTTTAGCAGATCATATGATATTCCATTCAATAAAAAATTAAAGAAAAAAAAAACACAGAACGAGATTTCGCGAAACAGAAAAACCAAGTGCCTCATTGCTCCCAGACAGTGAAACATCAAAGTTTAATTATCAAAACTAATCTAGCAGATTCTAAACGAAGCCAGCAGCATCGAAATTTCCGGAAACACCAACATTGAATAAAAAAACTATTTCCGAATAATCAAAATGATTGAGCATGCAATCAATGCATAAATATACGCATATGTCGGGGTGTGTGTGAGTTTTCCGAAAGAAAGAATAAATAAAAGTTAAAGAAATGGGACGCACACTCCTCCGGCGACTCCACCGGCGACGAGGGACTTGCATATGGTGGTGAAAGCATAGGAGGGAGTCTTAACACCTTCCCTGGCTAGCTTGGCTTCCTCAGCCAGATTCACGATCTTTGTCTCGGAAGCCATGGAAACCCTAACCTTCTTTTTTTATTTAAAGGGACAATAGAATTAACAGTGTGAGAAATTGAGATCTCAGGTTCCCGACGCTTACGGCAGAGAGTGAGTGAGGGAAGCCACAAACAGCACAACGAACCTCACCACCACTGTGACGGCGTTTGTTTCAATCGTACCATTCATACAATATATATATATATATATATACGTGGACACAGTCCATCCCCGCGTAACATCACTCCCATTTTAAATGAAATCACATTTCTCATTTTTAAGGTCTTTTTCATACGTGTCTCGGCAAAAAAAAATAATTATACATCTCGTTATTTATTTATTTTATAATCATCACAACAATAATAGTTGAATATAGATTCTTATATTCTATTATCAATTCTCTTTACTTGATTTAACTTTAAAATTTTCATAATTTCTTTAAAGTTCTTCCTGTGACTTGTTTGTAAGATTTTGAAATTCGTTATTAAAATACTAGTGCGAATGTGATATAGGAGTAATTTATTATAACTTATTAATTTCTGATGGAATGATATCATTTCATAGTCATATAATCTCTTTTACGATCTTTAATAAGTTTGGGTTAAAGTTTGACTTATGACAAAATTTATAAGATGATATTTCGTCAAAATTATAATTTAATTTTGATGTTTTGTTGTTATTTTATGTGTGTACTCAGATTTTTTTATTTTTAAAAATATATTTATGATATTAATTGATCTTGAGATTTTGTAGTTTGAAAGCTAAGCATGCAACTTGTAAGAAGAACAAATGATTTTTTTTTATTTCCAGTTAATTTGAATTTGACATAAAATTTATCCTTAATTCTAAATTGGATAAACTACGATAAGTTAGTACATTACAAATCAGACTTGGAAATATTGGAGGAGGAATTTTGAATATAGCTTGTACTTAAACAACTATACATTTAGTTTACTTTTATCTTTTTTAAGAATGTTATAAAATGTGTACATTAGAAATATTTTGATGCGTTATGCAGTATTTAAAGAATTCTAATTCAATCATTTTCAGATATAATATATTGGAATTATATTATTTATAAACATTTATTAGTTTCTTATATTTATAATATATTTTAAATATATATTAATTGTAAATATTTATTCATAAATATTTAAGAATAAATTATGTTATTCACGAACATTTAAAAATAAAATAATAATAAGAAAATTAATAAAGATAAAATTTTAAAATATTTAAAAATTAAATAAAAAAAAGGGTGACCTAGAGGCTCACTGTTCAAAGCAGACATATGGGTAAAATATTCAGCAGCAATTAATGATGCGGGAGAAATGGTTAAAAGATCTAAAGAGAGTGAGGGAGTTACGAGAGAATAGAGAGAGAGGGAGTAAAGAAAGGGATACTGAGAAAAAAAGAGAAATAAAAAATCGTTGATCATTTAATTTTTAAAATTTTTTATGAGAGGTAGACCTTATTTATTTTATTTTTTTCCTTATATTATTTAATTCATTTTTAGTCACTTATCTATTTATTTATTTTTATTATTTTTTATTTATATATTTTCATTTTGTTCTTTATTTTATTTCTTTTTATTATTTAATTTATATTCCTTCATTCTATTTATTTTGATTATTTAATTTTTTTCGTACTGATTTATTTTTTTTACTTTTATTATTTGATTTATTTTCAATCTATTTATTTATAATATTTAATTTATATCTAATTGAGTACTAATATACTTTATTTAATTAAATGTTAATTGTTTATATAATTTTATTCTTTATGTGGTTTTGTTATTTGTTTTATAGAACTAAACACATACACATGTAATAAAAATATTAATAAATAACATTTTAAATTGGTAAATATTATTCAAAATGAGATAATCTTGTATTACTTCAGTTGATTACGGTGAAACTCGTATATCATTATAATAGTTATTCAAATATTTTTAATTTAAAATAAAACAAATTATATTAATGAATTTAAAATATGAAATATATGTTAATTTTTATATAATATTATTTCGTATGATATATGTCTTACTTTCTCGTTTTATTTTTTGTGCACGGAAAAAAAAAATATTTGAAATGTTTTAGTTACAAAAGTTTTTAATGATTCTTTAATCTAGTTCAAAAGTTAACTTTTTTTTTTAATGAGAATCATCTTATTTTATAATATTATTATTCTAAAAAATCACACCCTGTAATTAATTATAATTAACTTTCTTATAATGGGTTGTAAGTCTACTGTTTGTAGTAAGACTTGAATTAAACATATTATGACTCATTTAAGCATTCCATAACTAATTATAATTAACTTTTTTATAATGGGTTGCAGGTCTACTGTTTTTATGTAATAAGATTTTAATTAAACATAAAATTATTATGGCTCATTTAGATTAGGCACACAAAGTCCTCATCTACACCCTATTTTACTAAGACATTATTCATTAGAATATATAAAATATTACAAGAATAGATGGATGCACCAAATTATCTTATTCTCTTTAATTAATGAGTCAAAATACAACTATTTTAAAATAAAATGAAATATATAAATACTTTTGGTTAAGTTCTACGTATTTTACATCTTGCATATTAATCTTGCTATTCTTTATTATGTTTCATTTGGGATTGTAAAATAAAATAATAGCAATAAACAATAAATTATAGATAAATTCAAATTTTATTTCCTTTATAAAATACGAATATACAATTAGGTACGTAGATAGAACTAAAAGATGGAATGTCAAAATTAATATATATATATATATACACCAACATGTATACTATTTACCGCTAAAGATTATAAATATATTAATAATATTTTATTTGCAAGTTAGTGAAAAGAAATATATTACACTTTAGGTTAGAGATAGATATATTATTTTTTATTTGGCTCTGGACTTTTTAGTTAAATTATTATTTGTGAATTGATGTTGCAACCATGTTAAGTCGTAGCTTCTGAATCATCGAATAGTTGAAATTTGATTTTTATTTGTATGAAGATGCTGCTTAATTTTTTTATTATATTTTTATAAAAGTAAAAATGATAATGATAAATTTATCCTTTGTCTTATTATATCTTAAACTACAAATTATGACAATTCTTTTTTATTATAAAGTTTTATTAATCTCACTACAAACAGCTTTTTTAAATTTAAATTGATAAATAATATATATATATATATATATATATATATATATATATATATATATTATAATTATTATATAATAAGGACTAAATGATCTTTTACTTATTGCCACTTGACTTTCTTTGCTCATTCTCTTATATATGAGCAACCTTTTTTTTATATCCTCTTTTTCTCTACTCATAAATATTGGCTCATGTAAATACACACGTCTCCAGTCTTTTTTATTTATTTATTTATTTTTTTATATTTGAGCAATAGAACCAAACATATCCTAAATCTTAAACCTTAAAAATAATAAAATTTAAATATTAAAAATTTAAAATTTTAATTTATTAATTAAATTATTAAAAGCATTTAAAAATAAAAAGTAATTTATTTAAAAAACTTAAAAAATTAAAATTAAGAAACAATTTTGTACTTGTTACGTACAACTTCTATAAAAAAATATGTAAAAAATTATATTTTCAAATCACAACATCAATAAAAAAATATAAAATATATAATTAGAAAAACTTAAAAGAAAGAAAAAAAAAAAAGAAGTCATAAAAAATAGTAAAGAATTCCAGTCATGAAACGACTTTTGTAAGAAAATAATTATTCAAAGTTAT
>Ga0209700_101819_pt1 | contig 44249 bp, 18 predicted proteins | sample SiratroredBW_FD_187528 | JGI IMG/M metagenome (GOLD analysis project Ga0209700, IMG submission 187528) | Root nodule microbial communities of legume samples collected from California, USA - Siratro red BW (SPAdes) (version 2) | ecosystem: Host-associated > Plants > Roots > Nodule | place: USA... | reverse complement strand
CAAGGACCAGTCAGACCTGCAAGAAAGACTTGAGCACTGATAATCACATATTCAAGTTTTTATCTTTGAGTTCTATTTAAAAGTAACTAAATAGTATAAAAATAAGTTACTAGCTTCCCTTACCTGATGAAAATTTCCCAAAATAATTCCTTCAAACTAGCTAGTGACAATAACTCAATCTTTAGGGATCTATAACAAGTCATCAGAACAAAACAAAATTTCAGTATAATCTTAATTAAGTTGAGAGAAATACTTTTCTCAAATATCCCTACTAAGATTAATGACAAAAACCTAAGGAAAAACAGAGATTAAGGGATCTATAGAGCAAATACGAACTTACTCTGTTTGAGATTCTGATCGGTTTAAAATGGCCCTAAGATCCTTAGCTATTGCGGGACTTGATCAGATTCTGAAACAGATGGAATATGAGGAGTGAAAATCAAGAGAAAAGAGAGAGATCTATGAAGATTGGAAGGTACGCGAGAGAGAGAGAAAGTAAAGAAAATTGTTGCTTCCTTACGAGGGTTACAGTCCAGCTCTTCTATATAAATAATTAAGATACTAAGTTATTCTATCTAATTGGTTTGTAACTTGTAATGCAGTATGGATGATGATCTATATTATATCTGCATATTTGATTTATGCATGGTGAAAGAATTTAAATGAGTGTAAACGTTTACTTACAATAATATTAAAATAAAATTATAACTAAGTAAATGAGAATTAATTTTTAAAAAATGTGTGAAAGCTTAAACGATATTTAAAATGAAATTGAAGGAGTAAATAATTTTAAAATCAAAATTATTATTTACAACTTTGGTTTTATGTAATTATAATTTTTATAAAAATAGGCAAAAAACGTTACTTTAATTTTTTTAATATACGGCGTTCATCACTTATCTTCACATTGTTGTTTGTCTCATCATCACCATTTTACATGTCTTTAAATATTTATCACCTAAATTTTTAATCTAGTGATAACATATTTTTGAATTTTTCTTTTATTTTAAAATGAATTTAATATTTTTTTTCTTAATTCATGTCAACCAAGTTATTTATAATTAAATTTATAAATATTCACATACATGCAATATATGACAATATTTGTTTGATATCATTTTTGCGTTATATCTTTTAAATTTCTCGTAAAATGTTAATCATCCGAGAAGAGTAAAAAAAAAAAAAAAAAAAAAAAACAAATATTCTATAGCTGCTGTAAAATAAAAGTGATGAAAGCTCATGTAAAAAGAAAATTCAACACATGCGATAAATTTTAGACGATCTCTCTTTTGTTATTAAAATGTATAACTTTTTTAATAATTTAATCAATTTAATTTTCAAATTTTAATATGCTATGTCAGTAAAGATGTTGTATATTTTTTTTTTTTTCATATTTTTTTTTTCTGACTTTAACAGTATTGTTTATCCAATTTATTTTCATTTAACAGAATTGAGTTTTTATTATCATTAATGAAATCATTTTTCTCATTTTCTAAATGTGACTTAAATTTAAAAATATTCCTTTTAAAGAGTGCAAGATATATATATTTTTTTCATATCTAGAAACCATGCGGTAATCATAAATCTTAAAAATAATGATTTAGAATGACTAAAATCAAAGTAACTGGGAAACAAATATTTGTGAAACTATTTTATAAATTTTATTGAAAATTAAAAAAGTAATGTTTTATTTTTAGTAAAATTTTTAATTATTTATTATATTAAATGATATAATAGAAGTAATATTTCACGTATTAAATTTTTTCTTTCCAATTAAGAAAAGTTAGATTCCTAGTATATCATGTTAAAATTTTTGCAAAATATTTACAGAAAAATTTATTTAGAAAAAAGAGCCAAACATAACAATTATATATTTTTAATTTTCAAAAAACAATTTATTTTCTTATATTCAACGTTCTACGGTGTTTTAAAAACGTTCTATGATGTGTTATATAACTGACTAATTAATCAAAAAAATAAAATTTTGGTTTGCTATGAAAACACATTAGACAAGTATTAATGAATTGTATTTTTCTTTAAAAAATATGTTATAAAATTCGCATAATTTTTTTCTTAATTTAGTATCTAATCAAATATTTTAATATATAATATTTTATATATATTTTTTTTAAAATCGAAATCCTTTCTCAAAAAATTCCCAGTCTCAACTACACTAAATACTTAGTGCTCTGGTTTAGAATATTTTGTTTCTAATTTTCTTACATACTTCCCTTTTATTGTCTTTTTATTTTTGTTTTTTTTAATTTCTTGAGCAATATATTTACTTATTTATAACATAAACAAATATATTTTATCATTAAAATCTTAAATAATATGAAAAAGTATAAATAAATAATAGATAATGATAATGAAGGCTAACTACCTAATTCAGCCGACAAAGAATTCTAAACAAAGAATCTCATTCCTAATAGTGTCTTAAATCTAGTGTCACAAAAACAAAACCCCGATGGCATACCAGTAATTACTAGAAATTCGCAGGGGTACAATGGGGATTTCATAGTATAATAAAAATATACCTATTATTCAATATATTTGACAAATTTATTTTTGCATAAGTTAAGTAAGTTAATAACGGGATAATTTACCTTAATCTAACAGTAGTAATAATAATAATAATAATAATAATTATAATAATTATAATAACAGGAAATAAACTTATAGCAGAAGAAAAAGATGGTGGAAGAAAGAGAGAGAAGAAAAGAAGAAGAAAAGAAGAGACGAAGAACACGAAGGGCTTAAACTCTTCTTCGAAGTTTTGGTGTTGTTGAAGGGTTTAAGCTTTCGAATTCAATTCATTTCCATTCCATTCAATTCAATTTCATCAGTATATATTGTGTATTATATATACTTATAATAATACATCATCATAGTTTTTTCACTCGGTAGATAGAGCGTATCGATTCGTACTTTCTTTCATCGTTCTCGAATTCGAAGATCTTTCGAGTTTTTCACTGGAGCTGTAGCGCAGCGAGCTAGATCCAGAACGGCCGCGAGATTATCGATCCGATCAATCTACAGCAAATGGTATCAATTTCTTGCTCTTCTGGTTGTTTTTGGTCACCTTCCAGTCAATTCGAAGTCGTGTGTTGTGTTCCGTTATTGAAATATCACTCTGTGAAGATAATTTACCTTCTTTTAGATAATATTTTTATTGTTTTGGGAGCTGATCTGTTATTACATGGAAATAGAATTGAGATTTTGTTTTTCTGTTTATGCGTTTTTTTTTATATTCTCTGTTTCTATAATGTACATCTGTTTTTCTTTTTTCTTTTAATTTCCTAGCGACATTGTAGGGATCCTATTATAGTGGATGGTGTTTTTTGCTATTTGAGTAAGTTGTTAGGAAAAAACAGGGAGTTCAAATTTTCGCCACATCGTTTCGGAAGATTATTACTATCAATTTACTTTTGTTGTTGTTTTTGGATAATCTTTGAGGGTGCATGTGATTGAGCTAGATACAAATCTATAAGTCTGTTTTTTGAAACGGGAGCCTTAGAATATGGACCGCTAATTTCAATTTCATATATTTGTTGCGGTTGTGTTGTTGCATCACTGATTTTTTAGATGAATTTTCAAAGCAAAGAACATTTTTTTTGGCATTTGAATTTGATTTCGAATTATAAAGGAACAATATGTGATCCCCCGACCTCTAAAAAAAAGCTCAATTAAAATGGTCAGGCAACTTGTGTCCCATTCTTGGAAAATGCAAGTTATTAACTCCAACTAACTTAATGGGTGTGTGTGATTTTTGTATGGTTGAGGAGAACAGACGTAATCCTTCTTTCCTAGGCTTGTGACTATATATGGCACTTAATTGCTTAGTTATATTTTCATGGTCTGGATTACCTAAGTGATCTATCTTTTTTAAAATAATAATTTTTATTGATGATAGTAGTCTTTGCCTATTTCCATTGGTTATATGTTGAGTGTTTTTCTATGGTGTTGTCCCGTTCAATTTAATATAATGTAGAGTAAAAGTCCCTTAATTTATAAATACATCAAATTTGTTTTTGAAAGACAAAACCAATGGTATTCAATACCAATTTGATGTTTTCGGTTGTCATCTATATCTTTGGAGACTCAAATAGAGTAATGGACAATGCTCTCTCTCTCTCTCTCTCTCTCTCTCTCTCTCTATATATATATATATATATATATATATATATATATATATTTATATTTGATGTTGCCTCCATTATTTTCTGTGAAGTTTAACTAGTCTATGAATTGTTAACTTGTGTGGATTCTAATTTACTTATTTGTTCGCTTACATTATGGTTACCAAAGTTGACTTAAGTACTAGATGTTCTCATATGTTGTCTTCCAATTCTTTTTTGTCACCAGCTTTTCATTCCATATCTGTAAGCTAAGAAAAATTAAATTGGAGGACTTTGAGTTTATCCTTCCTTGAATTGATTATTTTACGTGAAAAAGGTTTATAATTATTATTTTCAACAAATGCCATTTTTCAATAGGAAATGTATAACATTCAAATGAGTTAAGATCTATGTTGCAGTGACATGGATATGACATCGGGTACAAACACAGGGGTATGGGATACAATAAATTTAAAAATCTAGGAAACCGATACATTAAGATGAATAAAATATATTCATATAAAGACAAAAGGAATTTTATAAAAATCTTGGATACATTAATGTAAAATAAAAAGTATCCAAAATAAATAAAAATAGAATTTTATATGAACAATGCTAAATTGAATAAATGATAAAAGAACACAAATAAGCATAACATATAGCATAAAGGGAGATTCAATTCTTGAACAAGAAGATGGGGATGAAGCTGAATGGAGTTTCAATGCAATGGATTGAAGATTGAGAATTGCAGCACCATACATGACCCACCATTCCTTTGATTTTTAGTTCCATCTATTTATCTTGTAAGGAATCAAGTTGTACAAACTCTTCTTGGGCACTTGACTCTAGTTATCCCCATGAGTGCCCAATGCACATTCGGTAATGGTACGTACTCAATATGTGTTGATTTTAGGAGTGCTTGAACTTTGGAAGTTAAGGTAGAAGAACTAGAATTCCAATTGTCTTTTCAAGTTTTGACAGCAAAGAACCATTTTCATAGTTATGCATACTCAGTATGAGTACATAACCAATACGTGTTGATTTTAGTAGTACTTGAGCTATGGAAGTTAGGATAGAAGAACTAGAATTCAAACTGTCTTTTTAAATTTCCAAAGGAAGGGTGTCCCTTGATGCTTTCAAGCAGGTGTAAATTGTGGGACTTGTTTTGCTACCTGAACAAATCTTGTTAGGTTATCTAAAGTAAAGTTACCTTTTATCTGCCTAAAGCAATCATAATTCATTGCTTTATAGTGTGCTTATGTGTGGAGGTGAACTTACTCTTAGCACTAAAATAACCTTTTCCATACAACCAACTATATTTAGAGATATTTTAATTTCATTTGTGGGACTTAGAACTTTATTTTACCGTTTTCCTTTTGTTTATGATTTTCTCATTTGTTGCTTGATTATGCGTGCATCTTTAGAGAGGGAATGAATTCTGTGGGCTGCCACCACCAAGCCTGTTTATTTAAGTTGACACTCTTTGCTTTGTAGGCTGCCACCGCCAATCCTGTGGTAGGTTCCCATGTTTGGGTGGAGGATTCTGAAGTAGCTTGGATAGATGGTGAGGTCTTGGAGGTTAAAGGAGGAGAAATCAAAGTCCTTTGCACTTCAGGGAAGACGGTGAGAATGCTTTAATATTTATTAAATTGAATCCCATTGTTCACCATTTTCTTGTCCTGTAAATTTATCAGCATTGCTTTGAGTGCTTTAAACATAAATGACTAGTGGGAATATTTAAGAGAAGCAGAAAAAAGATAAGGTAGCTTAGTGCTTGCAGTATCCTGCAGGTCATTTGGTGTATACTAGGCATAAGTTTTTGAAGTCAGAAGTCAAAACTTGGAACGTTCTGATGTTTTAACATTGTGCGCCTCTGTCTTGAAATTTGCAGGTTGTTGTTAAATCTTCTAGTGTTTACCACAAAGATACTGAAGCCCCACCATGTGGAGTGGATGATATGACAAAACTTGCTTATCTACATGAACCTGGTGTCCTGGATAATCTGAGATCAAGATATGATATCAATGAAATTTATGTGTGTATTTTAGATTCCTACTCTCCAAATAGTCTCCCTTGCATCTTAATATTTTTATATTTACCTGACATTGGCGCATTCCAAATTTTGCTTCCAGACTTACACTGGGAATATATTGATTGCTGTGAATCCTTTCATAAAGCTTCCTCATTTATATGATAGCCATATGATGGCACAATATAAAGGAGCAGCTTTTGGTGAGCTAAGTCCACATCCTTTTGCGGTTGCAGATGCAGCATATAGGTAATTTCATTCCTTTTTGTGCAAACAGTTAATTTATTAAAGTGCAAGTCTGACCATATAAATTATTATGGATTTAGACTTATGATTAATGAGGGGATCAGCCAGTCAATATTGGTTAGTGGTGAAAGCGGGGCTGGGAAAACAGAAAGCACCAAGTTACTCATGCGCTATCTTGCTTACATGGGAGGAAGAGCCAAAAATGCTGCCGAGGGTAGAACAGTTGAGCAGAAAGTTCTGGAGGTAAGGGATCAATCCTTTGTAGATTTGTTTTCTGGCTAGCTGGTTGGCTACCGTAGGTTTTTTATGTTGTTTCTTTCCTTTGGCAGTGTTTAAATTTGTTAAAACCTTATCTTATATTCACTTAGCTGGCCTTTTTACCTGTTCCCCCCTTGACAGTCCAATCCTGTTCTAGAAGCCTTTGGCAATGCAAAGACTGTTAGAAACAATAATTCAAGGTGAGAAGTTACAGTAAGTTTTCTTCCCTCCATTAGTTGTTTGCAAAATTTTACTCCTGTCTGATATGTGCTATTTTGTTACTTGTGACTTCTACAGTCGTTTTGGTAAGTTTGTGGAGATTCAATTCGATCGGAGGGGAAGAATTTCTGGGGCTGCTATCAGAACTTATCTGCTGGAAAGATCACGTGTCTGCCAGGTGTCAGATCCAGAGAGGAACTATCACTGTTTCTATATGCTCTGTGCTGCACCTCCGGAGGTAATTAGATGCCTGTTGTGTAGAGTCAAGATTAGATTGACAGAAAGATTTGAAAATTCAATTTATACTATACTTATAATATATAGACCTTATGGCAACAATAAATTTGTTTTCAGTATTTAATTATAAATGAGCAACCTTCGTTTTGTCATCTGTTGTATATTTTTTCAAGCTCTTTTGTATGATGTGTCCTTCCTGGTTTAGTTATGAAATGATGTTGGTGTAACCTGTTAATATTAAGTCTGCACTTGGCTTCTTTGGGTTATATTTTTCTTGAGCTTCTTTATTTACTTCTGGCAGGATATTAAGAAGTTCAAATTAGGAAATCCTAGAGAATTTCATTATCTGAATCAAACAAATTGCTTTGAGTTGGAAGGGGTTGATGAGTTAAAAGAATATCGTGATACGAGGAGAGCAATGGACGTTGTTGGAATAAGTTCTGAGGAGCAGGTATTTTATTTGGATTTTCTGCAAGTTTGTGAATAGCTTCTTAAAATATAATGTGTTTCAATGCTTGATTTTTTTTTTGTTTTCGTCACCATTGCTGTGCAGGACGCAATATTTCGAGTGGTTGCGGCTATTTTGCATCTTGGCAACATTGAATTTACGAAAGGGAAAGAAATGGACTCAAGTGTGCCCAAAGATGAAAAATCTTGGTTCCATCTACATACTGCTGCCGAACTTTTCATGTGAGCCAACTTTGCAAGCTTGCATTTGTTAAATATAATCTCTTAGTAGACTTGCATTTTGTATCCTTTCCATGTGACATGCTTGGCTTATAATTTTTTTCAGGTGTGACGCAAAGGCACTTGAAGATTCTCTTTGCAAGCGTGTAATTGTTACTCGTGATGAAACTATAACAAAATGGCTGGATCCAGAATCTGCTGCACTCAGCCGAGACGCTTTGGCTAAGATTGTGTACACAAGGCTGTTTGATTGGTAAGTCTGAGAGGGTTGCTTGAAGATGATGTTTGAGCCCTAAGATTGATTTGCTTACAAATTTGGTCAATTTGCCTGTAGTTCCCACTTCTGTAAATTTCTGTCATCTTTTGCAGGCTGGTGGATAAAATTAATAATTCAATTGGACAAGACCCTGATTCAACATCCTTGATTGGCGTGCTGGATATTTATGGTTTTGAGAGTTTCAAGACTAACAGGTGCATTACTGGTACTCCTTTTGCCATGTAATTAACTTGGGTTGATCTGGTTGAGTGAACATCAAAGAAAACAAAGGGTATATTAATACACTATGCCATTATTTAACATTGTGACTTCTAAGAAATGGATAGGGCATTCTTTTATCATATTGCTCCACTCCATTTCAAAGCACAATATTATGAATTAGTCCACTTGTCACCTTAAGGCATCTAAGCATATTCCTGATTAAACTCAATTGTGATGAAATTTTGTTACCTGGTCATAGTGGTAGGTTACAGATATTTTATTATTACCTGATTGTTCTTTGTACATTGCAGTTTTGAGCAATTTTGCATCAATTTGACCAATGAAAAACTTCAGCAACATTTTAATCAGGTTTGTTTTGTAAATAAAGATTATGTTCTTGATGGTTGCTCTGCCATCTCTTGCTTGTATATTCGATGAGGATACTGTTATTTTTACTCATTTTACACATGCTCTGCAATGATCAAAATTCTTGATCTGCAGCATGTCTTCAAAATGGAGCAAGAAGAATACAAAAAAGAGGAGATTGATTGGAGTTACATCGAGTTTGTTGATAATCAAGATATTCTAGATCTCATTGAAAAGGTTTTTCCTTCTCACTCCACAATCATTATGTTGATTGGCTTTATGGATTGTACCGATCTTTTATTTAAGTTGTTCCTTTCTTTTGAAAATGTTACTGAACCCACATCAATTGGAGATATGACTAAATTATGATATATAAGTGTGTGCAAACTCAGTTTACAAGTTGATTTTGTGAAGTTGAGTTAGACTTAAATTCTATGTTTTAAGATGGGATTAAAGCTTATTTTATCAAGGTTTGTTGGGCCTATTGTACTATTTGCTATTGAACCAGACACAAAGATTTAGTCTTATACTTGAGATGTTCAGTTCTCATGTGAAGGGGTGTGTTAGAGATTCCATATTAAGTAAAAATATGGCCAAACTATAATATATAAGTAGGTACAAACTTGATCTTACAAGTTTATTTTGTGAAGTTGAGTTAATCTTAAAGTTTCATTTCTAAGAATAAAATATGGACTAGATGTGAAGGGTGAAGGTTACATTTGGTAGGTTCTAAAGCCCACTGTAATATGTGTGGCTGAACGTGAAAGTGACTAGCTTGCATGCTGGTTTATGCGAGAGAGATGTTGTAGCGTGAAACGTATTTTCCTTGATCACTTGATGGTGACTTTATTCTAGAGCTTCATTTTCACTATAAACTATTTCTTGGCATGCACTAGTATGCTAATATTTCTTTTTTAATTATTAAAAACAGAGGGCAAATTAGAATTTTTTTTTAATAAGAAAATGGGGAAACATGATGATGAATATTAAAATTTCACATGCACATTGATAATAACAACTTAATTTTTGATAAGGTTATGAAATTTTAAATGACTACTCACTATAATTACAGTTTCCGTTCAGAATTAAACTGTTATTTTTAAGACAGACATTTTGCCAGATTAATATAGAAGATATGGGATTAACGTATCTTGAGATTCATTTTACTGGAAACTAAATGTAGATACTGTCCAGAAAGTATGCTTAATGTCAAGTGTTAGGATGGGTGGGGATCAAGTGATTTGGAATTACGACAAAGTTAGTAATTCAGCGATTCCTCCATACCTTTTATGGGTGGTGTACAAATTAGTTTTACAAGGAAACTTAAGCTAGATTTTGAATTTCTCTTCTTCTCACATGTCTTCAAAATGGAGGGAATAATTTGAAAATAGCTGTTGATATGATTTATGTGATCAATTCATACTCAAGCTCCTATTTACCTGAAGTCAAATGGTCAACATAAAAGGATCAGATTCATTTCTCTTTGATGGTTAAAAATAAAAGTATTAAGGTTGTCAGTTTACATCTATTAAGATGTAGGTTTTGATAACAAGTTTGATATAAAAGGGGAAAGGAAAATGTGAATACCTTGGAAGTTGAAAATATATTTTCAACTTTTGTGTAGGCGAATCATGTTACTATGTTAGTACTTTGTCAATGTGTTATTAATGATTTTGACATATTCTTTACTGCCTGATAACAAAATTGTGTTTGTGCCATATTTTGTCATTTGTAGATTGATTATTTTGTCATTATTTGTTTTGTATAATTTCAGAAACCTGGAGGAATTATTGCTCTTCTTGATGAGGCTTGGTAAGTCTACTTTGTACTGTACCTTTGAATTGGTATTGTGGGTCTTAATATCACAATACTGCTGGTTGAATTCATTAATTTTAATCTGCCATAATTTTCATAACTTTTTTGTTGATGCTCAGATAAGCTATATATGTATTCATTTTGCAGTATGTTTCCTAGATCAACACATGAAACTTTTGCTCAAAAGCTGTATCAGACATTCAAAAACCATAAAAGGTTCAGCAAGCCCAAATTGTCTCGTAGTGACTTCACAATTTGCCATTACGCGGGTGATGTAAGTTGGAATATTGTACTTTTGTTTCTGCATATATAATAACCAGAATGCTTGATGTGATCTGTGTCAATTTTAGGTCACTTATCAAACTGAACTGTTCCTGGACAAGAACAAAGATTATGTTGTTGCAGAACACCAGGCACTTCTTTATGCTTCCAAATGCCCCTTTGTGTCTGGGTTGTTCCCCCCTTCCCCTGAGGAATCATCCAAACAATCAAAATTTTCTTCAATAGGTTCCCGGTTTAAGGTTGTTTTTTTATTCCCCATTGATTAAAGATGCATTGTTAATCTCTTCCTTCACCTCTGTAGTTTTGAAATCTTTCGTATTTCATGCAGCAACAATTGCAAGCACTACTTGAAACTCTCAGTGCCACTGAGCCGCACTACATTCGTTGTGTTAAACCCAATAATCTTCTTAAGCCAGCAATTTTTGAGAATAAAAATGTTTTGCAGCAATTGCGATGTGGGGTAAGACTTGCTTGCTTGTTTTTGGACTGTGTAATTGGTATTGTTATTGAAGCTATAATCTGTCCCTGTGTGAGTATATATTGATTACATAGTAAATCTAATTGTAGGGTGTTATGGAGGCAATTAGGATAAGTTGTGCCGGTTATCCGACTAGGAAAACATTTGATGAATTTGCAGATCGATTTGGACTTCTTGCACCTGAAGCTATGGACGGGAGGTATATAAGTTTTTAATCTTCATTGTCAGTCCCATTAGTTTTGATATTTTGAAAACCTGATTTATTTCATGCTATACTTGTTAGTTCTGATGAGGTCACTGCTTGCAAGAGGATTCTGGAGAAGGTTGGACTTAAGGGCTATCAGGTAACTATTTACACGTGTTCAGACCTTTAATTCATTTAGAGACTTAGTCTTCAATTGAGTTTTATCAATGGAGTTTAGGATATATTTGTTTCTGAAGTAGAAAATAACAATTTTTAATCCATTTACTTTGAATCACTTGGATAAAAAAATGCTCTGTACTGAGAAATCTTCATTGACCTGAGTATTGGCAAAATTGTCTAATCTATATCCTGCCGATCTCTGATATTTTTTTTACACTTATTGGAAATTAATGATGTATATCCTCCCAATTTTTGTCTATTTTGTTACTGCTTTGGAGTTTTTGCTGGGACCAGCAATAGCTTTTCCTAAAATGTAGTTGTGGTTTAGGAATTATAACTACTTTATATCTTTGACAAGTGTGTAATGAACTCAAATTGTTATTTATGTTCATCTGTGCTCGTTACAAAGAATTTTTATTGTTAAATGAGCCAACCGCAGATTTTCTTTACAAGATTATATTCAGTTGTTGTGGTTTATTTTACTGTTTCTTGCTGCAGATTGGTAAAACAAAAGTGTTTCTTCGAGCTGGTCAAATGGCAGATCTAGATACTCGTAGAAGTGAGGTCTTAGGAAAGGCAGCAAGCATTATTCAGAGGAAAGTGCGCACCTTTTTGGCCTGCCGAAGTTTTGTCTTGATACGTTTGTCTGCAATAAAAATTCAAGCTGCATGCAGAGGTATCTAATTGTTTCCTAGAAATATTAGCTCACCAGTTGAATTCTGAGAAAAACTTATATTTGGAAAGTTTCATGAGTTTCTTGATTGTGATTATAGGACAACTTGCTCGGAAAGTTTATGAAGGATTGCAGCGGGAGGCTTCTAGTCTGATGATTCAGAGATTTTTCCGCATGCATGTTGCTAGGAAGGCATATAAAGAATTGTATAGCTCAGCTGTTTCTCTTCAGACTGGTATGCGAGGGATGGCTGCTCGTAGTGAGCTGCGCTTCAGGAAGCAAACTAGGGCTGCTATTGTCATTCAGGTAGAGAATTTTGAAAATACATCGGTGTAGTATGCTTTGAAATAATTTTAGCAATGTTATTGTCCAATTCCAAAGTCCATTTATCCTCTACAAAATCATTGTTGATGAGCTTGGTTTTTTATTGTTCTAAATATTTTTGTTTCATGGTGATTTATGCTTGCAACTGTGATTATTTTGTGTATTGCAGAGCCACTGCAGGAAATACCTGGCACTCTATCATTTTACAAACTTAAAGAAGGCAACAATTACAACACAATGTGCATGGAGAGGAAAAGTTGCTCGACAAGAATTACGGAAGCTCAAGATGGTAACACTTCCCCTTCTCCCCATTTATGAAAGAACACTTGAATCAATCAATTAAACGTTTTAATCTTAATTTGGTAAGTTATAAATATTACTGATAAATAAGATTAAATGTCAGAAGTAAAAACTGTCTTGTTTAGATGCCTAGCAGTGTGGCAGAGCCCCTTATTCATAAGAACTGTAGTAAGGTTCCCCTTCTTATTTCAATTGATGAAGAGACCACTGGCGTAGAGCTTCCGTAGCAAAAAAGAGATATTCAATACTAATTTTTTGCTACTGGAGAAAATTAGATGTAGGCAGTTGACAAACTAGGATTTGTGGAAGATTGTGCTTGGTTGTTGTGTTTTAACCTCAAGTATTCTTGATATTCTTCATTAGAAAACTTTGGTTTACTTGTTTTGAATTTGGATATATTTGTTGTCTTGTCAAGAAAGTCATGTAAAGAGTAACAATTTTCTCAAGTATTACCCATTCTTTACAATAAGAGCATTGATGATATCCTCGACCACTATGCCCTCATCTATTGCCACATCCTCTCCTTGCACGAGTAGATACCATAGTATAAGCTTTGGTAGATTCATGAAGATTTCTACTTTTGAGAGTTGGAACATGGAGGATTCGTGTTGTTAGACTTTACATTGATATAGCGTGAGTGAGAACCGGGCCATTCTAGTTGGGCGTCACTCAAAGAGATGCTTAAGATTTAGTGGTCATTAAAGGAAAAAGCGGAGTCCAACAACAACAAATGGTTGTGGAAGGTGGTTGGAGATAGTGGGTAGTGGTGGAAGATGTTTTCCCGTCAGAAAATACAATCAGAGTGCGATCAACTCAATCTGATACCAACTTGAAAGATTATATACGAGGAAAATAGTTTTGAGAGATCTTAACTTAGATTTCCCTACTTATTCAAATTCATATGTATGTATGTATGTGTGTGTGTATTTAAGCATAAGTGGCTTACAATAGAAGCTTAAGGAAGAGAAATTTCACTTAGTATTTTAGGTTGCAGATCAATACATCACAAAACAACTTTTGCTTAGAAGATAATATAAACTATTCTAACAAAAATAAAGCGTTTACACCAAACTGTTTCTCATAAAATATGTACTTTGGGATGTAACTGCAAGAAACCTTACTCAATTGCAATAAAGAAACAAAGTTCAGTAATATTATTATCCTAGCACTCCTTGTCTACTCCTGTATACTGAACTCTTTCATCTTTAAATATTTTTCTTTTCCTTGTCTTGCCATGTTGTGTGAATGATGTACTTAGATCATTCTATAACTAACTTTACTATAGTCAACTAATACCCTAGGGATTTCAGTTATAGACTCATATAAGTATATCATTCACACATACCTACTTTTCCTTCAGTCATTCTAAACTATACCTCTTCTATCATTAGTCAATTCTATATCATCACCTCTGATAAAGATTGGCAGACCATATTCCATCACCTGCGAGCCCAGTTGTAGACTTTTTGGTTTACTTTATGTATAACATTGCCTTATGGAAGCTTAACTAGGAGTACTACTACGTGGGATCATTAAACTTTCCACGATACTGGCTTGAAAATCATAATATTAAAAGGTCAATTATTTTGGTCAGAATCAAGGGATATGCTAGTATTTTGATTAGGAAGGGAGTTCTTATATAGTTCTTATTGTCTTACATGTTACCATTGCTTGCTATTCCTTTTTTTTTGTAATGCTATTCAGCTTTGAATTTTATTTTTATTAATTTCAGGCTGCAAGAGAAACTGGAGCTCTCCAAGCTGCCAAAAATAAGCTTGAAAAGCAAGTTGAAGACCTCACATTGAGGTTGCAGCTAGAAAAACGCTTGAGGGTAAATGATTATTATTTTTGTCAGTTCTAACTTGCAAACAATTTTTTACTGTGGTCAACTGGCAATTTTCCTGCTTTATGATAAGCACTCCAATTAATAATAAATATTGCGGTACAATCTGTTAACTTTATAACAATTATTATTTTTAGATATTTTAAATGGTGGTATGAATCTAATTTGTATAATTGATGGAAGGATATTTTTGTATACGCATGTACTATTTAGTATCATTCCTTGCTATGCCTGTTAAATCTCTATTAACAAATGTAGGTTGACATTGAAGAATCAAAAACACAAGAAAATGAAAAATTACAATCTGCTTTGCAAGAGATGCAAATTCAGTTTAAAGAAACCAAGTTATTGCTTCAAAAGGAGCGAGAGGCTGCAAAAAGAGAAGTTGAGAGAGCACCTGTCATACAGGAGGTTCCTGTTGTTGACCATGCTCTGTTGGAGAAGCTAACTAGTGAAAATGAGAAACTCAAGGTGAGCTGATTATGGGCATAAATATCTCCTCTTCACTGAAATAATTCTTTGTATTTGGTCTACTGTGAATATTCTCACATTTTTGGAAAGATAGGTGGCCATTTCTTTCTATTAATTTTGAGCTTCATGGAGTTCATTACAGACCCTGGTGAGTTCATTGGAAGAGAAAATTGACGAAACTGAAAAAAGATATGAAGAGGCAAACAAGATTAGTGAAGAAAGGTTGAAGCAGACTTTGGATGCTGAATCAAAAATAATCCAGTTGAAGACAGCTATGCAAAGGTATTGTTTGGCATCAAAGCTTCTTTGGTATCTTTATTTGAACTATTGCTATTTCTAGTCTTTGAATAGCAGTCATCCATAGCCTCTATTTGAATTACAAGATTCTGCACTAGCATGACCATTTTTTGTTTTGATTGATATTGATAGGCTCGAAGAGAAATTCTCAGATATGGAATCTGAAAACCAGGTTCTGCGGCAACAGTCTCTGCTAAACACTTCGACAAAAACAATGTCAGAACACCTTTCTACCCACATATCTGAGGTAAATTGTACTTGCTAACGTATGTATGTCTTCATGCTCTTTAAGTATGTCTAAATTCTGTGGAATTTGCATTTTTTTTCTGCAGAAATTGGAAAATGGTCACCATGTTGGTGAAGATCATAGAACTTCTGTAAGTACATTGCTTTGTACCATTTATGTACCTTTCCACTACCAGCCGTCTGTTGTGTTTAGTGAAATTTAAAGAGTCGTGTATGCAGGAAGCACAGAGTGTCACACCTGTTAAGAAGTTTGGTACAGAATCTGATGGCAAATTGAGGAGATCCTTCATTGAGCGTCAACATGTGTGTGCTTAAAAATTTGACGTTTAATTTATCTTTTCTTCATGTAAGTTCAAATTTTTTACACCTTTTTCACTGTAGGAGAATGTTGATGCACTTGTGAACTGTGTTACGAAAAATATTGGTTTCCATCACGGAAAGCCTGTAGCTGCATTTACCATTTATAAATGTCTCCTCCACTGGAAATCATTTGAGGCTGAAAGGACAAGTGTATTTGATCGCCTTATCCAGATGATTGGTTCTGCAATTGAGGTGACATTTTTTTCTTCAAAATTATTGGATTAAACCGTCACCTAATAGCTTAAGCTTTTGATATTATATTTTAGACTATTAGAGCCTCTACCTATCCTTGCCATGTTCATTGCGATAATTACACTAGTCATTCTAACTTTAGTCTAATGTATTGTATTGTTCACTATCTGTTTATAACAGCGTATGTTAATTTGGAGTGAATTACGCTGTTCATTACACTAATTCTTCTAGCTTTTGATATAATAGCTTAAGTTTTGATATTATTTTAGACTATTAGAGCCTCTACCTATCCTAGTCATGTTGCATGCCATAATTACAATGGTTATTCTAATTTTCTACATTCTAAATTATTGATTAGTTAGTCTAATGTATTGTATTGTTGATTATCTATTTATGGCAGTGTATTCTAGGTGGGAGTGAGTTACACTGTTCATTACACTAGTTATTCTAGCTTTTGGACTTGAGTAAAGCTTAGTTCAAATTCAAGATGGATTCAAACCCTATCATAGATTTGATATTGGGCCACCCTCAGCTGTCCCAAATTCTACATGACCGTGCAACTCTCCCAGCACAATCTATTTGGCTTCCCAACTTTTCTAGTGCAATAATAATAATAATAATAAAAACATTCCTACAATCTCAACGCTCTAGATGTCCAAATCCTAGACATGGGGGTTGTGTATCCACATCAACTATAGCTGTAGCAGAAGTAGAACTTATAAGGCTTGGGTAATCCTCACCTCTTGAGCTAACTTTTGGGGTTAAGCTTAGGCCTAGCTCAAATTCAAGAGCGTGAATATGTTTTCTATTTGAGATATGTTAGAAGTAATATGAGTGCATTTGCAATTTTTTTTTCTTTTGCCCTGGGCTATTTTATATTTTAATTGTTATAGTTATCCCTCCAGCCATTTTTCTTCGAGAGCTTATGAGCCAATTTGCATAAACATTTGTTAAACAATCAATTTTTTTTTACTTTCTGTGGTCTTAAATGATGTGATTCTAACTTTCATGTTATATTTATTTTTTTATGGCATTTCAAAGAAAAGTATGGGGGCATTTATAACTTTTTGTATTTCTTCTTCCTTACTCTTTACAGAATCAAGATGACAATGATCTTATGGCCTATTGGCTGTCAAATATGTCTGCACTATTGTTTTTGCTCCAGCAAAGTCTGAAATCTGGTGGTTCAGCTGATGCAACTCCTGTAAAAAAACCACCAAATCCAACGTCCCTATTTGGGAGAATGACTATGGTATTGAATATTCCATGCATATCTTTTATTCTGATCCCTCTTTAACGAAAGGTCACCATAATTTGTTTGGTTGCCTAATTGCAGGGTTTTCGCTCATCTCCTTCTTCTGCCAGCCTTTCAACCCCTCTATCAGAGGTTGTACGCAAGGTAGAAGCTAAATATCCCGCTTTGCTTTTCAAGCAACAGCTTACAGCCTATGTGGAGAAAATATATGGTATCCTTAGGGACAACTTGAAGAAAGAATTGGCATCATTGCTTTCTTTATGTATCCAGGTTTGTTGAAATGTGGTGGGCTATTGTTGAATTGTTTTATCATTATTGAGTGGATGAAGTTGGATACAATGTCTTAAATCCTGTATGGGTTCCCATAGCTATTCCCTGATCTAGATAGTATGTACTATCTCCCTTATGGAGATATTCTCTAGAAATTTCTAAAGGAATTCTGAGGCTCTATTCTCATTTTAGTATGTGGTTTTGGTTCTGATCCTCATGCTAATCTTATTGCTGATATACAGGCACCGAGAACATCTAAGGGAGTGTTACGATCTGGCCGATCCTTTGGTAAAGATTCTCCAATGGGTCATTGGCAGAGTATTATAGAATCGTTGAATACTCTCCTCTGTACTCTGAAAGAAAACTTTGTAAGAAACAAACTTTCATGTTAACTTGTTAGTGTTAGGGAATTACTTCCCTGTTGGCCAAATTCATACTATTTTTTACAAGTTGGTAAAGCATGCTGTAGGGTGCTTCAAGAAACCCTAAATGAACAACAGAATCTAATGATCTAATGTAACATCTCATAATATAATGTTTTGGATTTTCAGGTACCCCCAGTCCTTATCCAAAAGATCTTCACTCAAACATTCTCATATATTAATGTTCAACTCTTTAATAGGTAAGTGGTTTTTGTACATGCTACCCTAAAATAATCGAATTGTTTTGCATCATTGCTTTTTTGAGAGGAACAAAATAAGAGGTTATGTGATGTGAATGTATCCATGTCTGCTGACTAAACACCACAGGCTCTTGTTTATAGTTAGAGCTACAAATACAATAGATAATAGTTACATAATTATGCAACTCATAAAATGCCTAATTACAATATTTCCTTACACAATATGTTCATAATTGCATGATTCCTAACAATCTTAAAGGTAACATTCTTTTTTCAATCAATTATTTCCAGTCTTCTTCTCCGTCGTGATTGTTGCACGTTTACCAATGGGGAATATGTGAAAGCTGGTTTAGCAGAATTAGAGTTGTGGTGCTGTCAAGCAAAAGAGGAGGTAATTTGTTATGTTGATGGTATTAGGGTGTTAGATTTTCAGTTAGTACATTTATTGCTTAGGCTGTAATAAAATACAGTGATGACTAATGTTTGATCTTTTTGGCTTTTTGGGACTTGTGTATTGATCTCCAAAGTCTAACCTAATTGTTTGGGTTTGCAGTATGCAGGTTCATCTTGGGATGAGCTTAAGCACATTAGACAAGCTGTTGGGTTCTTGGTAATTGTCTTATTTGATAATATAGCACTATTTATCTCCCCTTGCTTTTTCCTTAATTTTTGTAATCAATGTTGGTTTTCTATGAACTATGTTAGTTATGGTATCTACCTTTTATGAATGTTGGAAATGCACCTTAATTGTGGCCATTTGCTTCCTTAATTGCAATCTTGTGAGGGTGTGTTTAGTTTCACATCAATTCAGTCTATGACTAACTTGAGCAATCATCGTCTGACAATTGCATCTATAACTTAACCGAAGTCCAAATTCTAAGATAATATAGAACCTAACCTAAATCTATTATTGGGCCACTCTCCAGGCCCATAACTCTCGGTGTTATTTGAGTTGTTCTGTCAAATTGCCATAGTTGCAGTCACTTTGTTTTTTTTTTTTTTTTTTTTTTTTTCTTGGGGGGGTGTTCCTTAGTTTCAGTGTCGAGGTGGTGTATTTATTTGCACGTCACTTAGAGATGATGTGGCTAACGTAATCTTTATGAAGTTTGGGTGGCCTTTACCTTACGACTTGCTTTTGTGAGTTTGCGTTGTACTCTAAACCCTGATTTTAAAGACCGAAGAATTTAATTTAGAATAATTATAATGGTGAATAATTGAATAAAAATAATCTATTTTTCCTAATAATTTTTTATATGATCTGACCAAAATCCAATGTTTTTTATTACATATTACATTATTACATCTATTGATTTTAATTATTGTCTTCTTTTATATACAGGTTATTCATCAGAAGTATAGGATTTCCTATGATGAAATCATTAATGATTTATGCCCAGTAAGTATCTATCTATCTCGATCTTTCTGTGTGTATATGGGGTACGCAACTTATTGCCATTAATTTGTTAATATTTAAAATGTCTTATCTTTGATAACATAATGAATTGTTGTAGAGCATATTTTTTATGATGAGTTCTTGAAATGATCACGTGTTCAGATTTGGTTTCTTTGTATTTGCGTCATGAAAATGTTTCTGCAATTAGCAGTTGAGGAAATTGCCTTCATTTTGTCACCTAAACTTAAACTTGGAAAGTGTACAAGACTACTTCTACGACTGGAATTCAAATTAATTATTGTATTCCATACTTAAGATGGATTGGCAAGAGATTAAGGAAATTTAGGGCCTTTTTGGTTTGAGAAAAGTAATTGTTTTCATTTCTTGATTTCAATCTCAATTAAGTGTTACCTTATTTTGTTTTCAAACATATCTATGCGAAATAATGAAAATAGTAAAAATGAAATCAAAACTTTTTTTCAGATCCAATAGGCCCTTGTGTATGAATGATCCCTTGTGTATGAATGATCACATCTGCATAATCTCTTACGTTTCATTCACTCTCTACCTAAGAATTTTTTCAGAATCTAATAGTCTCTCATACTTTTTCTCTTGTGTCCGTACCCCACTCCTGCATCAGATCATGAGTGTCCAGCAGCTGTACAGAATATGTACACTTTACTGGGATGCTAACTACAATACTCGAAGTGTATCTCCAGATGTAAGTCTTTTTCCGTTTACCTTCCCTATTTTCTCTGATTACAGGGAAAATGCTTGATAACTTGCTCAAATCTTCCTTCAGGTCCTTTCAAGCATGAGAGTGCTTATGACTGAGGACTCTAATAATGCTCAGAGTGATTCTTTCTTGTTGGATGACAGTTCCAGGTGAGATTGCTTGTATAAGGAATGCTTTCAATGGTGCTTCGATAGCATATTACATCCTTTTAGCTTTGGAACCTGGGAGGGGAAATATTATCTGCCATCATAAGTGATAGAAGAAAGTTAATACATAGTTTCTTTATTTAACATCGGGTGGTGGAGGCAGTTTAATTTGTGATCTATCAATTCTTGGTCAACTTTTATACGTTGAAGATTTTTTATTTCATAGTTGATTAATGACTATATATTTACGGATCTTTACTTCGTTTTTACAGCATCCCCTTCTCAGTAGAGGACCTCTCTACCTCACTGCAAGAGAAGGATTTCTCAGACATGAAACCAGCTGATGAGCTGCTTGAGAATCCCGCCTTCCAATTTTTAAATGAGTAGGCAAGGGAAGCTTAGTAGGTGTTTATCAGTCCTCAAGGCACACAACAAAGTCAGTTGTTGGTCCTTGTCAAAAGGTTGTAAATCCATTTTTAGTTTTATTTTTATTTTATTCTTATTCTTTTTCTTTCTATATTTTTTATTTGTTTTTGGTTTACCATCCTACAGCTTGTTTGTCATATCCCTGCATCTTCATGGCCATGATGTAAAATTATTTTTTCATTCTTTTTCTGGCATTCAATTGTAAAGTCATCATATTAAAGGGGGCGGGGATATTTTTAGAATTAGCGAGTTTGCCTTGTATGTCCATTTTTGTTGTCCTAGTCAGAAAACCATTAGAAAGTGAAGCTGAGCTGCTATAATTTTGTTTTGGAGTTGAAGCTCACTTTCCACTCATTTTTTATATACAATGTAAATAGTGGAAAATGAACATTGATATATAATCAATAGATTTTTCACATCCTGGAGTCTGAACACCAATATTTCTTTTCGCCACTTGTATATGCAACATGGCCAGCCAAACAATGCTCTTATCACCGTAAAATTGTAGAGCTGCAAAAGGTTGCTAAGTTTGAGTACTGGGTAATACAAGCTAAATAGGCTTTTGAAGAGTTTTGTAATTTGACCCATACGGATACTTTGGTTAACCTTGAACTGTATACTCATTGTTGCATTGTGAATTACCCGGCTCAGATGGTGAAGAGGTTTGTTCCTCCTCTTCATTTTGTTGTCTTAGGTTTGAATATGCTTAAAAGTCAAATGAAGTTTATCGTGAGTTTGGAGACTCAAATAAGAAAGGCGATTTTATATCGGTCCCAGAGAGGACTAATGTGGTTGCATCTTTAACCTCTAAACACTACTCAACATATATTAAGAGTAAATTAAGATCAGGATTAGGTTACAACTACCAGTATTGGTCTACCAAGCATCAAGTTATAAGATGTGCATTTAAATTTTAAAAATAATAAAGGCATCATTTAAAATCAAGTTTTTCTAGATTTAATTGATGTTATGTGAAAAATAGGATTAGTTGCGGACGATTACTCTTCAGCACGAAACTTTTATCGTTTCCTCTTATAATATGATGTGATTACGAATCAATTGTTTTGTTATCCAAATTCGATTCTATCTGCTCCACTACTCAATGATGTAAAATCTGAGTTTTGAATTATTAAAAGAATAACGATGGTATAAATTAATATAAAGGATGAATATAAATCTAGATGATACTCTGACAAACATGTTATCGTATAAACTTTGAGTTTTTTCTTTACAATAAAAGATATAAACAATCATAAAAGAATTATCTCTTGAAAGAGTTATGATTCGTATTAATGGAAATTGACAAGAAAAAAAAGTTAACAATTGATATATTAACAAAACTAATTTATAAGAAGTCTGAGTTATATTTTGACGTATATACAATTCCCAAGCTTGAGATATGAGCAAAATATATATGCAAACTGGTGGATAACTTTTTTAAAATTCAAAGTTTCCTTATTTATTTTTATGGATATGAATGAGTTTTGATGAGTTTTAATTTTTTTTAGATATAAATCAATGAGAATATCCAGCTTTTAGCTAAGTTTAGGACTTGTTAGGTATAACTTGACATGGAAGTCCAGTTTTTAGTAATTGATATAAGGACTTATTAGGTATGAAGTGGTTGGGAGTTCAAGCTTTTAATAATTGAGCTTAAGCATAGTTATATATAACTTTGGTGTCAAATTCAAGCTTTTAGTAGCTAATATTAAGATTCCTTTGGTATAATTTATTAGAGAGTTCAAACTTTTAGTAGTTGAGTTAACGGATCATTAAATATAACTTGGTGGAGAGTTTGAACGTTTATTAAGTGAGTTTAAGACTTATTGATATAAATTTCACATATAGCGAGTCATTTATGTTTTCTGAATGCAAATTTTATATCGTGTTTATATAATTAGATGCATAACTAGTTACTTTGTTTTATAGCAATGTAACATTTTATGCCATGTTTATGTATATAATATAATTGGTCACTTATATTTTTCAAAGTGTAACACTTTATATCATGTTTGAAGATAAGACATTTTATATTAGTTGAATTATAGGTGGTTGTTTATGCTTTTTTGAGATGTAGTTTTGACTACACTTATTTTTATTTTCATGCATAATTCATTTTCAAATAGTTGAATCATATAATTCATTTTGAGGTAGAACTCATTTTTTTATATTTTCATCATGTAACTCATTTTTTAGTAGATACATTATGTAACTTTTTTTTTAGTAGTTGTCTTATTATTATGATTCACTTTTGAGTAATTATATTGTCGAACTCATTTTTTTTAGTTGTGATTGATTTTTTAGTAGTTTTCATTATTTTTTAATAGTTACATCATATAATTTATTTTTAACTTATCACTCATTTTTGAGTGACAATGTTAGTAGTATTTTTTTATAAAAAAAATTATTAAGGCATGAGGGTGAGTTATAAATATTTAAAATAAGAAATTGAATTATAGATTCTTAAATTATAGAGTCGAGAAGTGCTCTAAGTCTAAAGTCGAGCTAAATATTCTTTTATGCTTGCTAATAAAAAGTTAGTCAAAGGCGTAACATTGAATTAAAGAAACTCTATGGTCCGACAACTAAATATTAGACAATCAATAAAAAGTTGTTAAAGACAAATTAATTCCATGTAATGTTTAATATTGAGGAGATTCATGACTTGTGTAGTCAATTCTATTGACTTTTATTTAGTTTTGGTTCCTCCTAAAATAATTTGCTGCATGTGTATAGAAAACACACTTGTATAGAAAATTATATTGAGGGTTTGTGTTAATAATGTATAGTTTTGTCTATGTCAATGTGAGAGTTATTAATATAAAAGATTGTATTATAAATTTATTTATAGAGGTGTCTTTGTTCTCATAAGAATGTAAGAGACTTATTGATATACGCATTACATAATAGATTTTTTCACATAGGTGTGATTTTACTATGAAAGTATGAAAGATTGTTCGAGAAATACATTGATATAGAAAATTGAATTAGATATTAAGTATAATGAAAGATTGTTCGAGAAATACATTGATATAGAAAATTGAATTAGATATTAAGTATGATTGTTGGCATAGAAATGTAAAAGACGTGCTAGTATAAAAATTGCATGAAATATATATATATATATATATATATATATATATATATATATATATATATATATATATAAGTATAGTTGTGTTCACTTGAATATGACATGCAGAGAAAATATTTTTATAATTAATAAAAGTTGAATTTTTACCTTGAATATTGAATAGAGAAAGAGTTTTATGATTTGTCTTATTGAAAAATGTTTTACGAAAATCCTAACAAATACTGAATATTATTGTCAATATTTAATTGTTTGTGGTAGAGTATTTAGTAAATAAAATATTTGAGCTAAATTTTATTAAAGGAAGAAGTCTTTCAATGAGGAAGTATAAAGCTCCAATACTCAAATCAGTGAAAAAAATAATAAGATAATAAATTACTTTGAATAACTAATATGAGTTAATATAATACACATATTTGAAGGAAATATTAGTGTAAACTTTTACATATACTTCTTTTTAGTATAACTAGAAAAGATATAAACTACCATAAAATAATTATAACTAGAAAAGTTATAATTGATGTAGTAAAGATAAATGAGAAAGAACCATTTACTTAAGTTTTATCTTCTGTGAAATAATTAAATTCTCTTACTTTCATTTTTTTTTAGGGGTGGAGAATTGAACTTGTAATCTTCACCCTGCCCACAATGTTTGGCCTTAAAAACCTCAGAACACACAATCTTTCCTCCATTATCTATTCCTGCATACATTATGTTTTGGATTAAGCAATTCAACATGTAAAACATTCGTTCTGATTTAACCTTCCCAAAAAGGTATAGAATGAAATTGAAATTGCTGAGATGCAATCTCAAAGCAAGCCTATTGAATGGACTTCCAATGAGAACACCAAAAAGTCTCATTCTATGAAATTATAACTTTTGTTGAGAGTAATTTGTTCTTAAGAAACGGAGATAAAAAAGCACATATTTGAAAATCTTTGAAAATGGAGAAAGCATGAATAGTCGTTGAGTCTCATTTATTGTCTCTGATGTCCATGAAACAGATATTATCTCACCAAACACATTGCAAGTCTTCAGAGTCACAATTCTCCTGTAGTTCATGCCAAATTGCCACAATTAACTGCATGTAACAACCATTTCGAAAGAAAAAATCAAAACAACTTGTCCCATGTTTCATGAAGCATGTCCCAATGAAAACACATTCTAAGTCTACGCACAATGTATGTTTAATTCTAATACATTTTCAGTGCGAAATAAGATACACACATAAATTAATGGTTAATGAGTTTGACCCTTATCAAATTCTTCAAAAATGTGACAACATGTCATTGAATGTAGAGTAAGAGTGATGAAACTCTTACAATATCAATGCAGTCTTAGAATTTTCTTAAAATAAATTGTTTCTCATAGGCAATTGAAACTAAAAGTCAAAGTAAACCCTTGTGGAATGACAAATTTTTCAACCATACATAAAAGAAATTCAGACATTGTAGTTGCACACCACACAAAGGCAAAGTATAACCCTAATGGTAGAAGTGTGTGGTCCATGCAATGCAATGTGAATTGAGAAGTATAACTGGAGAAGGGTCACCTGGTTAATGTAGAGTTTAATTTGTGGTCCCTTTTCCTGTGGTTGTGGAAATGATGAAGGTACCATTCACAGTTTCTCATTCAACATATCTGCATTCATTTGATTGGACTTGGACCCATTTTAATTGGAATCAACTTCAAATAATTAAGAGAAATGCTAGTTGTACTTTCATTTTTCACATTTTTGTACTATAGGGGTAAAAGGAGGCAAGCTTAGGTAGAAAAAAAAAAAAAAAAAAGGTGATATGCCAAGATGGAAAAAGTCAATTTTATAATAAGACTTTTAAATAAGGAACTAATTTATCTTTCGATAAATTTATTGTCATGACTTTATATATAAGTCAACACGTTTAGTTTTTAAAAATAAATATAATAATATAATTAAAAATATATATAATAAATATGTATGGCTTTTATAAGTTATACAAAATTTAATACAATGATTTTATAACAGATATTTATAATTAAAATAACTCAACTTATTAGGCTTAATTTTTTTATAATACCTAAATATATAATTTTTAATCAAATTTAATTTCTTGAAAACTTTAAACTACTCTACCTAAAAAAAACTTGTTGCCTGATTAAGGTAGAAGACGTGACCTATTTGAGTTCTAATACAAACAAAAGGATGTATTTTTTCATTGTAATATGTTGGCTTCAGATGATGCTATGATTATGTTGATGAAATCATATTACTTATTTTACTGAAAATGAGGAAGTTTAAACCACCACTCTCTTAAAAAAAAAAAAAAGATAATCAGAGTTTAAAACCTTTCGATAAATTTGGATATCCTACTAAAAAAATTTATTCTTTAAAATAAATTAAAATTTTAGAATTTTATGAATTAATTAGATTACTAAATCTAAATTATTTTAAATTTCATCTGAAAAGAAGAAGGAATTTAAATTTTTTTCATTTATTTAAATTCACGTGTTTTTTTCGTAATCTATTCTCAACTTTATTTTAAGTAGAGGATCATTTCTTTAATCAAGATTAAGAAATTATTAGGAAGAATATTTTTTAGTTGATATGAATTAGGTTTTTTTTAATGTCGACAGGAGTCATTTTTATTTAATTGTTAAATTATTTTTGTTATTGTTGTAAATCACTTTTATTTTTTTGTTTGTATTAGATAGAGTTTAATGTCGATGAGAATATTTTTGACTGGTGTAAATTAGATTTTCTTTAATATATTAGTATTATTATTGATGATGTTTGCAACGTTTTTTCTTTATTATTAACACTTATATTATTTTTTTGTCAGTAGTTTGTTACATGATTTTTTTTCTGATGCTAATAAAAAAAAAATTCAAACAACATTAATAAAATCCATTCAGTCAACATCCATCAAAAGGCAACTATATAAAAATAATATTTACCGACAACTTTGACTGAAAAATAAAATCAATTAAGTATATATATATTTTTTGATATTTTTTGAATTTCTAAAAAGTTATTTAATATTTTAAGTGGATCATAAATTAATAAATTTGAATTACATTATCTAAATAAAATATTTAAAAATAAAATAATTTAAAATAAAAATAATTCAAATTTAATATATTTAAATGTCTGAAAAATTGTAAATTTCTTTTACTATATTAAAACTTGTTTTATGGTTTCTTACATTACCAAAATGTTTCTAACAATGACAATAAGATTTGTGTAGATTATTTATGGGTACGAGAGAGAGCTAAAATTATAAATATGACAATAATTACACAAAAATAATTACGCATCTTTATTTGACAAACTTATAATTTTTTTAAAAAAATTATTTAATAATTTTACAATAACAAAAATTGTAAAAATCAATTAAAACTGAATGGTAAAATGTTAATCTAATTTGATTTAAACTTTATATTAAATTAAAATCAAACTAAAATCATTTTTAACTTTTATATTTAATTTAGATGACTGTTTAATGACAAAAAGCTTAATCAAACCAACATTTTAAAGAGATGGGTATATAAAATTTTAAATATAGAGGACATACATCATTCGTGCCTAGTTTCAATTAAATAAATGAAGTTTGGGGTGGTTTTCCCTTTAACAAAATTGAATAAAAGTAAGTGATATATACAATTATTTTTCCAATTTTATATAGGCTTCCTTTTCAATGTACCCGTACATCCAATCATATTAATGTATATTATAACAATTTTTATTTTTTATATAATATGTATTCTTTGATTACATTGTTAGTTTGTCATGGTTCAAATCTTGTGATAATCACATGATAAATAAAAGAAAGTCTTAGACATAGTTCTTATCTAGATGATCTATATATGAGTGTTTTTATATACATGAGTGTTTTTATTAGTTAAGAATGGTTATCAATTTATAGGTAGAGATAAATATAAGCAGAATTCAAATTTTAATTTTTGACAAGTTTACAATTTTTTGATTTGATTAAGAATGTGTAATTTGAAGAGGTGAGAATACTTATTCTAATTTCAAAATATACAAACATTCTTTTTAACTTGGAGTGGTAAGAATACATGTTGTAACTAAATGATTGGCTATTGAAAATTCTTAAACAGTTGCATAAATACATTGGATGTAGTCCAAAATTTAGGTGAATCAAGATAAATTTTTGTGTATTAATATCTAGTTAGTGTAATTGTTGTTCATAATTTTATTCTTATTATTAGAGAATTTACCACAAATATTTCTACAAGATAATTCATTAAATGATCTATTAGACAGAATTTACCACAAATATTTCTACAAGATAATTCATTAAATGATCTATTAGACAGTCTATTAAAAAACATATATTTTTCATCTACAATGAAAAAAAAATCCAAAACTTCATTTAACTCCTTTTTAGAGTCAACTCCACTTACAATAAATGAATTACAACTATTAATTTCAATGTAAATATATAGAATTTTTAGAAAAATCGAAAAAAAAAGTTAAAACTTCAATATATAAATCATATACACAATTTCAATTTCACAACTTTATTCTTTTAATATATTTTAGACACAAAACACATAGTTTATTATTCCACCCAAAACATTTTTTCCTTAAATTACAAGTTGCAAGCTAATATATATTCCACTTTTAAAATTAAACATTTTTTTTTCAGATTTTACAAGAAAATGATATCGATACCTCATTATTTTCTGGTTTCCCCAAGACTAACATTTCTTTGATTATTAGCCTTTGAATCTAGTCGGCAATGGTAAATTGAATTGGGACTGTAGGTACAAATCTTTTCACTTTCACTTCAAAGAAGTTTCTCACTCCACACGCATAAACAGCTGCTATATTGACGTGTGAGAAAATAAATTCGATGATACATAGTTTTATTTCTTAGATACGTGGTCAGAGTTTATGTCTATTGACAAAGATTTATATCTTAAACACGAATCTTAGTAATTGATAAGAATCATGACCGTATAATAATTTAAATATCAAAGTAATTAATCTAAGTGATGAACATTACTCAAAAAGTTTAGTGATACTTGAATAATAAACACCTTTAAGCCTTAGTGCATGCACACTGTGATAAACACTAATTTAATGAAAAAGTTATATGATATTTGAATCATGGCATTGCCAGCCATAGCTATCACCAACTTGGTTACTAGGCAATCAAAGTAATCACTTTCATGAAATTCCTTGTCACAATTATGAGATTGTGATATGAATAGGAGAGGATCCAAAAGGAAAATCCAAAGTTGTTGCTTTCAATGCTTCCAAATAAATGTCCTCAATCAACAGGAGTTCCCAGAATAGATATCTATGATCCATCCCTATCTAATCTGTGCATATATAACTTTGTGTATGCATGTAATTGTATTTGATCAGATTTTGAAGAGTTGAGAAATGAATGGAGAAAGTGTACATGATTGATGTTTCCATTTTAAGTGCAAGAGAAACTCAAAACCTTGTAGAGCTGGTAAACATTGTTGTCAAATTTATTTGGTTGATTTTACTTTGGTTTTTGCTTTATCAACAAATTCATGGATCTTAACTTGGAGCAATGATTTTGAAGGGTCCATTGCATTTTACATCATTGCAATTTCTCTGAGAATCTTGGCCATAAATATCTGCCAGCGTGTGTGATCATGATGAGAAGTTTATTTTTCAGCCTCAAACCCTAAGAAAACTATTAAGTGAAAATATGAAAGCTTCTTTTGAGTTTCTCATATTCTATAATATACTTTTCTCTTTATATAAAGTGAGCTCCCTAGAATAGTTTTAATACAAGTCACTTTTTCTCTAAAAGTACTTTTAAGAAGGAAAATAAAATAAAATAAATTAAACTTTTTTCTGTGGGCTAAAATTAATTTATGAAAAACTGTTAATTTCATTTATTTTATTTTACTTTTACTTTTGGTAGTGTTTATGGAGAATTTTTTAAACATTACCATTCATGATTATTTGTGATGAAATGATATTAAATGGAAAGTAAGTTCATGATATACAATATATTTTATATGACTTTGACATGAATATATAAATAAAATTTGAACTATAAACATCTAATAAACAAACACACAGGTCATATCTATCTATCTAGTACATAATTTAAGAGCGTATTTGAGTATTGTTTTTTTTTTATTTTTTTAAATCATTGCAAGTTATATATGTACACAGAGACATGTTGTTGGTGAAACTAAATAATTGAGGCAGATCTACAATCAAATCAAAGAATTAATTGTTTTATGCCAAATTGCATTATTCAGCTGCATTTGGCCACGATGGATAGGGTTTGAATTGCGTTGCATGAGATGTGTAGACCCTCCACTCATGCTCATCACTAACAAATATTAATCCCTTCTCATCCCACCACATGTTCATCTCTTCTCACAAGAATCCAACCAACCCTTATATTATTACTATTAGATCGATCAACAAATTCCTCAAGCATCAAATTAGGTGTTGAACTTGCAGATCATGCACTGCATCTGCTCATATTCCCATTTCCTTCTCTTCTGCTGTGCCATTCATTTCGATCGATGTGCTTCCTTACTTCCTACCTTCTACCATTTCACCCATTATTCACTCCAAAGTTTCCAAATTCCCACATTCTACATTATTGGTCTAATCGATGTATTATACTTCTTTTTTATAGGTTTCTCAATGATTTATTAATATTAAATATCTATAATATCTTTCGTCCAACAAATTAAGACTAATTTAATATTATCAGGATTTTATGTTAATATGAGATAATACCTTTCAATCAAATAAAGATAATTCTTTTAATAATTTATAACTAAGATTGAATTAAGTTTAAAATGATATCAAAATTATTTTAGAATTTGTCTTAACAAGATTGTTGAGTCTACTCGATCATCTATTATCTCGATCATCCATTATCTGATAATTATTAAACTACTCTTAAATATATAGTTTTCCGCATTACACGTGAATTCTTATCTCCTATAATTTGACCTAATGATTTATAATTTATATATGATTTCAAATGTCAAATTTCCTAGTCCTTTAAAAAAACAATTATGAATTTGCCACATTTTTTTAGGCTGAAAAAGAGGGAATTGAAGGGTGTAGCTACCACTTTTATAATAGTTCCCAAAAGTCAAACATGTATATAAATAGCGGCTTCCCCACCAACAAGGACAAAATACAGTGAATTAGAAGTTGTCCCATATGGCTTGCAGAGGTTGTTTTAACTCAGCCGTGTTATGATTGAACAACTACTACCTTCTTTTTTTATACTCATTTTCGTAACAATCATATTCTTTCTCATTCTTCAATTTATTTAATAAACTTCTCTCAGTATAAAATGGAAGATGACTATAACAATAAGGTTCCTTTGCAGCTGTAAAAATTGTTAACACCAATTCAACAAGACCAAAATCACAAAGTTAATTTTCTTATATACTAATAAGTTATCGTATGATTTTTAAAATTATAATCATTTTCCATAATTGAAACAATACACCCAAATACATCATCAGAGAGAAGCATCTTTCTTTTAGCTAAGACTTATACACATAAAAGTGTAAAATTCTAATATTTAAAAGTCTAATATCTATATAATGACAAAAAAAATCTAAAATTTGATAGCATATTACCTTAAACGAATATTGAATGAGAGCGTCCTTTTTCTCTGATATCACGTTCATCACTTTGTTTATATTTAATATTTTATATAATAAACATTTCAAGCATCAGAAATTATATTTAAAATCTACATTGATTTTGTTTTACTACCACATAACAAGAGAATCTAGAAGAATGTATATCCAGAGAAAGGAAAAATAAAATGAAGAAAACACATGATTTAATTTTAATTGAGTTCTAATCTTAACCATTTTATTATTTATAATATTAATTTAACTTATTTTATCATTTTACGAAACACTGTTTCACTCTTCTTATATCTATTATTTGTATAAGTGTATTCCATTTAACTTTCCCTTTTAAACTTTTATTTAAACAAATTATTCTTTTACTTTATCATATTTGTTTTCCATACTTTTTTCCTATCCAAACAATGAAATAATTTTATTATTATTTTATTTTAATATATTAAAAGTATAGCAATACAATAAAAAAGCGAAAAAATAATACATCCTTATATTTTTGCTAGTATATAAATAAAGCTGTCAGCCCTTAAATTCTATATATTTTCCACGTGACCTCATGTGTTTCTTGGGGTCCCTTTTGGTGGTTATCTCTCTCTCTCTCTCCCTTCTTTAAATATATGGTCAACCTGTTTTCATATGACGGAGTTAATGATGATTCAGGAGCATCTAATCCTTCAATCATGTTCATCCTTTGCTTTTCCCAAACGGCTGCTCATGTTCTACACATATTTTATTCCTCTCTTCTTTCTCCAACTGTGTAAAACTAATTAAAATATATAAAAAGATATTGTTTTTTTTTTTACTAAGTTGCCGTTATGATAGTTATTTAGTTAGTTAGAAGTGCTATATAATTTAAGCATAATAGCTTGACTCAACAGACGAAACCTTTTAATGCAGTAATTGGTATAAGAGCCAATTAAATAATGGTATACATGAGTAGCTTCTAAGCCTTCAATTATTAACGATGAACGTGGTCAATTATGCTACAAGTTCCAAGACTCATACTTTCTCATTTCCTCATTTCTGGGTGTATCTTTGTTGCTATCAGAAGTGAAAACTCTCTTTTAACTATCACTTTCATCACAGGTTCGAGTCCCTATTTAAACCCCTCCAACCCCTCTTCCTTCAATCCAAACTCACACTTCCAAACCTCAAAAAAATCATTTCTTTTATCTCTCAAAACTGCTTCTTTTCTATCTCAAGCCCAAGAGGCCACAACTCAAACAAAAATGGAAAACATGTTTCGTCTAGTTGATTACGAGGAGATGATCTCAAAACCTTGCATTTGGGTGAATGGTCCTGTGATTGTAGGTGCAGGTCCTTCAGGACTAGCCACAGCAGCATGCCTTAAAGAACAAGGGGTACCCTTTGTGGTTCTTGAACGAGCTGAATGCATAGCGTCACTGTGGCAAAAACGTACCTATGACAGACTCAAACTCCACCTTCCCAAACAATTCTGTCAGCTCCCTAACTTTCCATTCCCACAACACTATCCCGAATACCCCTCTAAGAATCAGTTCATAGACTATCTCCAATCCTATGCAAAACACTTTGACATAAACCCACGATTCAACCAGTGTGTTCAGAGCGCCAGGTACGATGAAATCAGCGGCTTGTGGAGGGTCAAAACCGTTACCACCATTGGGTCTATGAAGAATGAGTTTGAGTACATATGCAGGTGGCTGGTGGTGGCCACCGGTGAGAATGCGGAGTGCGTGATGCCTGACATAGAAGGATTGGGGGAGTTCAAAGGCGATGTTGTTCATGCATGTGAGTATAAGAGTGGAGAAAGATTCAAGGGGAAGAAAGTTCTTGTCGTTGGTTGTGGCAACTCTGGCATGGAGCTCTCACTCGACTTGTTTAACCACAATGCTTCTCCTTCCATCGTTGTTCGTAGCTCGGTAAGTCCTTTTCTTATACTGTTATCATATCAAGTACGTAACATATCATCACGTACTCAAATTGCTTACTTTACACTTTTTCACTAAGGTCAAACTCCCCTTCTAATAAGAAACATAGAACATAAAAGGAAACTCTTACAAGTTGTTCTTTTTTTCTCTATGTCGAGTTGTTTTGAGGTTGTTGATTAAATGGGGTTGCTTTGATTTTGGTTTGGCAGGTTCATGTGTTGCCAAGAGAAGTGTTTGGGAAGTCAACGTTTGAATTGGCGACTTTGATGCTGCAATGGTTGCCACTTTGGTTGGTGGACAGAATTCTATTGGTGCTGGCATGGTTGGTGTTGGGGAACATAGAGAAGTTTGGGCTGAAAAGGCCTTCGGAAGGTCCTTTAACGTGGAAGAACACAAAGGGTAAGACCCCTGTTTTGGACATTGGGACCTTGGACAAAATTAGATCGGGTGACATAAAAGTTGTTCCAGCAATAAAGAGGTTCACTCATGGCTGCGTAGAGCTTGCTAATGGTGAAAAACAAGATGTTGATGCAGTGGTGCTTGCAACAGGGTACCGTAGCAACGTCCCTTCTTGGCTTAAGGTGAGAATTTGTTTGCACTTTGTATTCTCCCAGTCATTTGGAAAGAAAAGTGGGAGTAGAAAATAATGAGAATTTGGTTATGTTGTGTGCAGGAAGGTGAATTTTTCTCAGAGAATGGTTTCCCAAATGGTTGGAAAGGAAATGTTGGACTTTATGCTGTTGGGTTCACAAGGAGAGGGCTCTCTGGTGCCTCATTCGATGCTATCAAAATTGCTTCGGACATTGGCCAACTTTGGAAACAAGAGACTAAGCAAAACAAACATCGTACCACTGCTTGTCACAGACGTTGCATTTCACAGTTTTGAATACAACCATGCAACCAATGCTGTTTCTTGTAGTTAGGAATTTGTTGGTGTATAAACAACACGACAATATCTTTTGTAAGAATATTACAGCAAAAAAAGTATACACAAATAACACAGAAAAGTAGGTAGATAGCCCTCTCCCTCTGCCCAAGTTTTCAACTTTTGGGCTTCTTTAGAAATCCAAGGATGAAGAGGCTTTTTGGTTTTTACCATTTCTTTTTCCTTTTTATTTTCACTTGACTCATATATGTTCATTCTTCAAGTTAAACGATACAGTTTCAGTTTTATTTGCAATCTCATTCTCGTCTTGATTTTCAGATTTATTAGCAATTTGAGATGTTATAATAATAATTCAATAATAGCATATTACTCTATTTCTGTTATCAAAATAATAACTCTATTTCATCATCATATTTTTTCATCCAGAGAGTAAACAGTCTAAGATGATTTTGCAGCAATAATTACCATCAAAGTCGATGATGAAAATCTTTTAGTGTGACAGCAACAGGTTCTGGTAAGATTTTTGGATGGAAGCTTGAGAAATTCATTATAGGAGATAAGGTTTGATCATGATATAAATCCAAAGAAGACGAAACTAAGAAGACTAAGATTTTCAGAATTTTCAATTATAAGGAAGAAGATCAATTGTTTGTGGCGTCACGGCTTGTGTCCATATCTATCTGATCTTGACGAAAATGGTGAGATTGAATAGTATGATCACATTTAGAAGCCATTGGAGGTTTATTATGCATTGTATACTCAGGAAATAATTAAGAAACTCAATCTTCATCTCTGATAATACTTTTTAAAATAAAGAATATTGTTGATTTTTCAATGACTTTCTATACTTGAAAAGTGAGACATGCATGAATCTCTTGCACTTACAAAACTAATGTGTTAGTAACATCATTTCAGACCCTTCTTTTTATGTGTCTCGATTTTCATACTGCAAAATCTCTTACCATGTAACCACGGAAAGTAAATGCATGAACCATTGCAGGTGGTTTCTACATCGTTCTTACAAATGTATATGTTCCAAATAACACACTATATTCTCCCTCCATTTTTTTAATTGTCTTTTTTTATAATAAAAAATTTATTTATTTATTTATCATATTCTAAATTTTAAGATAACATATTTTTTTCTAAATTTAATTGATATGAAGAGTGAAAAAATAGGTATGATAAAAGAAAGAAAATATAATAAAACATAAATGCACATTAAAATAATAAAATTTTAAAAGATATAATATAACTTAAATGGAGTTAAAATAGAAAAGTTAAATATTTTTTCCTTAATGAACATAAGAAGTGTGTGTATATATATATAGATAGAGAGAGAGAGAGAGAGAGAGAGAGTTATCATAAAGTAACTCAACTCATTTCTACTAATTATTATTTTGAAATTGAATAATTTTAATATATTAATTAGATTTCAAGAAAAATTAAAGGTAAGATGAGTTTTAGTGGTTTTTTTAATCTCCAAAACGTACATGGTATTTATATATATTTACGAAACATTTGAAGTATTCTAATCCAGTTAACAATAATATATCGGAAAATATTCACATGCTTTTACTTAGTCACAAACTCCATTTAACAATCATATCTCCTAAAAAATAGTAGTCACCTGTTAGATAGAAAATCATGAATATATGTGTGTGTTTCTCTTTTCAATAACTTAATTAAACATAAATTTTGAGTTTAGCTTTCATATATAATAAATGAAAATAATAATTTCTCACATATATCTAGTAACAAAGAATTTTCTCACTCAGTGTTTACTTGTATATGTGATGGATACAAGACTTATACTTCTTGTGAAGTATTTCATATTTTTAACAAACATTTTCATAAATGTTTACGAAAGAGAAAAAAATTATTTTTTTATAAGCTAAAATTAATTTATTTACAAGTTAAAAATAATTTTTTTAATTATATAAATGTAGTTATCTAAATTATCTTATGTATGAGCTAGTTATAATTTACAGGGGAATTAATTTTAATTTTTTAGTAATACTTTTTTGTAAAAAAAAAAAAATCTTAATTACATATAAAAGTTGGTCAATTTTTTTCAAAAATATATTACTTTGAGGACCATGCTCAACTCAAATTTTTTCATCTTAAACATATGCAAAGAACTTAATGATTTTGCTCTAGGAAGAGATCTTTGAGTGATTAAAAAGTAATTTATGGCCGTTTTAAGAGAAAAAAAATTTGCTTACATGCATAAAATAAGAACATGGCCTGCCACATGCAAAGCCATGGTTGTGCCAGGTGCAATGCTCCAAACATGGTATTTAGGAAAGTGACAGTTAATTAGGAACATGACTTCAAAGTTAGTTCAAAAAATCTTTATTTTAACCATATATCATCAATCCAACATTACCGTTGGGATCTCTGTTCATTCAATTTAAATATCAATAATCACTTTTTAAAGGGAAATTTATTTAAAGACTTTTTAATTTATGCATTAAAAACTGTTTAAAGAGAAAGATAATAATTTTTTAAAATTATATTGAAAATGAAAGAATTAGATGATTTCCTTCGCTAAACAATTATTATATAGAGATAGAGGAGTATTTCATTGCTTCGAAAAATCTATCTTAATAGTTAATTAATTAATACCCTTTAATATTATTATTAGTGAACTAAACATTTTCATCCTCTTTAATAAGTTTGATATGATTTCAGTCAAAATCTTGGTGTTAATATAACACCAAATTAAATCACTAGAATTAATTGATTTTAGGTATATAATTAGTTTATAGGTATATATAATTAGTTCACAAATTTCAGTATTATTAATGAGAAATCATTGGTATGACTTTTATAACTTAATTCTAAATATTAACAAAATTATTATACAAACAAGATCATAATATACATGTTCTTTTCCCTTTATATATATATATATATATATATATATATATATATATATATATATATATATATATCTACACGGTTTGAAACATCTAGCTATTATCTGGTTAATAGCCATCAATAATTTATGAAGTAATGGATAAAAAAGAAATATTTTCATACTTTGTAATTCTTTTTACAAAAAACTGTAAAAAAAAATAAGTTATCTATATTTTTTATAAATTGCATAAAATCTTACAATATATTCAAAAAAAAAGTTTCACAAATATGAACATTTTTAATGTAACTGTTTATCTTAGAACATGAAATAAAATATTTCAATGATATAGAAGGAAAAAAAATCAAATTAAAATAATAAAGACTAGCCTATGAATATGTTTGTCGTGACATATATAATTAATGGCCAAGCAATATCGTACTACATTAATTTGGACTAAGATGAATATCTGGCAAGAAAAATAATCCAGACCCAGAATTTATGACCTATATTCTAATACCAATCATATATTCTAAGATTATGTTCTCTTATAAACAAGAGAAAATCCAAACACATACCAGAAAACTATTCCAAACACAAGTCGGTGTAGTTTTGTCTCTGTTCAATTGTTCCAGAACCAAAATATAACAATTAATTTCATTATATTATCAATCATCAATCGTATATAAAACTACACATCGGTTTTCTAAAGTAATTTAATTCATTAATATATACATATATATTATATTAAAAAGTAATAAATTTGACATATTTCTCTTTTATCTTTTTATGGAAAAAATATATTGATAAAAGAAAAGTATAAGGGATACCTAATTTCAAGAAATAAGGTGTAATAACAGGGTTCTCATATTTGCATATAACAAGGATCTTGATCTAAGAATAAACAAAATTAACAACTAAACTCTTATTCAGTATTTTCTTTTTAAAAGTGACATTATTTTTGTGTGATCTAATTGACCAAGCTACTACAAGCCAGACTACTCACCATTTTTTTCTAATTTTTTTTTTTCAAATAATTATGTATAAAGTGAGATATGTTATTCTTGTATATGGTTTCTTAGCACCTCAACGTTATATCATTATATATCAATAGTTTGATAACAATCAACACATTAAATATCATATGATTCCACAAAATTTTGTCATTTTTAATGATTAAGAGATAGCATATCTAGAAGAGTGCATGAGATTTCTCATATTTTAATTAAAAGCAGAAACTGGTAATATTCAAGTGATGATGATGATGAAGAGAGAAAATGGACTCATCGTGTGGATGTGTTGTTGGGTGTAGCTGAGTGCAATTTTTATAACCCTAAATAATCATGGATTAGGGTCTAAAAACATTTGATATTATGGGTATGCAATGGAAAGTGAAAGTTGGAGATAGAAAGAACTTAGTTTCTTTTATTTCATGCAATCTTTTGGGACCCTTTGTTAATCATGAGCTGAACCTAGCTCTAGTTTTTTTATTATGAAGTATCACTATTATGTTTTGTTAATTTCCTAACATACCAGAAGAAAAAGCTAAAAATGGAGATTTATATTCCTTAGTTGACCAAGAAGAAACTTGTACCTACCAATCTTATGTGATGAAAACAATTAAAAGTAAGAGGCAGACACTGAATTGAAACCTGATTCGAATGATATCAAATATCTAAGTTTTGAATTTATTTTATTTTCTACTGTTCATAAGGACAAAGTATAGCTGTACGTGTTTGATTTGATTTGATGTCAATTCCAGCTGCTTCTATTTCATATCTCTTTCCAAATGTTACCACAGTTTTAGTAAAGAGTAAATCGTCTTTTTATGTCCACAAAAAAAATTAAAATTAACAGTTATTGTCTCTTCTTTATGAAAATATCTAAAATTAATTTTTAGAACTATTATATTTTATGTGAAGATTCAATATTAAATATTTTATGGAGATTAAACGTATATTTTAAATGTATAAGATAAAATTTATTTTTAAACTTTTTCAGAGACTAAAAATACTATTAATCCTTAATATATTAAGGGCTAATAATACTTTTAGCATTTTTGAAAAAAAAAAAAACAATGAAAGGGTATGTTATGGTGTTATATATGAGTCTATTATAGGGAATGATCTTACCGATCCTAGTTTTTGGAGGTCGTATTTTATTGTAATTAAGTCTTATCATAACAAGTTATTTCTAAACAATTTTTTTAAGTTTTGCCTTAATGTTAAGGTTTTATAAAACTCTCAGTTTATAAATTTGTACTTAAGTTTAATTTTTTATAATTCAAAAAATAATTTTAATATTAATTTAATGTTAGTATTACGAGGACATAGTATTGATATTCAAACATTATGCTATTAAAGAAATTTTCACCAAATATTAATTACCTATATTAATCTTAATACCGATAAAACCAAATTATTAAATTGATAATGCCAAGATTATACATTTTTATCTTTATCTTTATCTTGTGTTTCATTAGAAAATTTTATAATTTTCAAGAAATTCAAATTATTAAATTTAATTTCAGTTCAAATGGTTTGTTTTTCTAAATATTTTAAGTGAATAAAAAAATAAAATTATTAAATTTTAATTTTTTTAACTGGTTAAAATATTTTAATTACCACAAAAATATTATTATTTTAACACTGCAAACATCAACAAAAGAAATAATTATTATAAACTTCAATAAAAGAAAGTGTAGTTAACTTTAAAAAAAATAACTCCATTACTATTAGTCGAAGATAACTTTATTAGTAAACGTCAATTGAAAAATAGTTCTAACTTTTATTGGTAATAAATTATACCACAATTTTAACTAGAAAATAATTTATATAAATTCGATTAAAAAGACTTTAACTTATATCACTTATTTTTTTATAGAAAAGCCTAACTAACATACTTTTTTAAAAAATAATTTGACCAATTGATGAAGAAAACTCTAATTAATGTTATTTAATAAATAACTTTGACTATGATTTGTTGATGTTCAATCAACATATTTTGTCATAAAATCTTATAAATTCTTAGAAAAAAGACAATTCTTCTTTACAAATCTTTCGTCCAAACACCACTTAGCTCACTTTAACTTGTATAAATTATTAAGATATACTATTTCTATTGACGGATTTATTACTTCTATACCCTATTTATTGACCTAAACATTAGGAGTGTTTTGTTTTTTACAGGAACCACCTCCACCTATCACATATTAGAACTGAAAGAACCAATATAGAGTAAAGAAAAAACTAAAGATCTCTTGTGAAGATATAATAAATATTAAACTTTATTCCAATCTAGCTATAGTACTCCTATCTTAGTGAAACCAGTGCAGTACAACATTATGTCTCGCATCTCTTCAATAAAAAAACAAAGACTTTCGGTTATATTAAAACCAGTTTTGTGTTTTTTAATGATAGTGTTATAATTAATATTAAACCTATCATGTCTGCATTTGGTAAGAGAGAAAGTAGATAACCCAAACAAAATCAACCAACTAAGAAAATTTTCAGCAGTCAAACCACTATAATAGAGTATTGGAAGTTAAATAGCAAATGTTATAAGAGTAGAGTTAAGCTTCAAAAGCTGTATTAAACAAAAGAGTTTCTTTAGTATTCAATATTTGCAGTTCCATACTATAAAGTTAATATAAGTTGAGAGAGAAAAGCTATTGCCACTAAACACTATATTTCTTATAGTGGCACTTCATCAATCGAACATTCGCTAAAAAAACATTATTTTACATTTTTTTATGTCAAACAAAGCGCAAAACATGCACACTCTAAGTGAGAGAAGGAAGGTGCAAATTATGATATTTTTTATTTTTTTGAAAATTTAGGTATGATAGGTGATATATAATATAATAAAGATATAAACAAAAATGGAAGTGATGATAAAGATTAATAACACCTCAAGAAAAAAGTGTCCACCAATTAATGCTGAAGAAAGAACAAAAAACTTGAACCATGTATGAGAGTTAGGTATTCAAGAAAAATCTAAGAGTTAGCTATATATACACACACGTGTTTACTTAGCTAATTAAATAAATATCAAGCAAAATCATCACACCAACATTAAATTAATTGGCAAACACATGAAGAAAATAAAGTGGTATTTGAAAATTTGAATAAACTCATATCCTAAAAGCAGAAAAGTTCTTAGGTGAAATATGATTCCCACGATGGCTGTGGAGCGGTGCAAGGCTGGTGGTGGAACCTTAAAGATAAGAAATCAATCACATTATTTTTCACTTAGATATATATATCCAATCACATCATGAACATTGGATATGACTACCTAAAAGGAACATATATCTAAGTCTATGCATTCCTCTTTCATGTGTATGTTTGGGTGAAGGCATTTGGAAGATTGTTTTTGGAGCATTTGAAACCGTAGTGGCTAGCAATGCATAATAATATCCTTCACTCATTCATTCATTCATCCCAAATCAAATTTAATAATGCACACACACAACCTTTAGAGAAACGCCAAGCTCCTAGATTACAATATTTTCATGAAAAGGAGAGACTCCTAGCTTTGAACTTCGAATTTTAACTACTTCTAATTAAGTGGGGTACCCCATGAATTCTCAAGATGATCCACAAAGTACTAGTGCATGTATATGTAATGTGATCCACTTAGGAGTTAACCACACCTAGACAAAAAGTCATTATCAACTCACAAACAAAACTATCAACACCTACCTAATTAATTTGGTATACTTTATGATTATCATATAATTATATACATGTTAAAGTACATAATCTTAATTACGTACTACACATCAATAATTTCCACACCCTCCACGTACCAATGAAGTAAACCAAACCACAATAACTTGTACATTTTCATGCCCTCCCAATCAAAGTACAAGAAGGTGAAACCATCGTGCTACTTTTCTATAAGATATATAATTTGACCATTTGTAGCACTATGTGTAGCAAGAAAATTTTTTTCCCTACCATTTGAAGCAATATATAAATTTATGGCAATATCGATCTTGTGGACATTATGACATTTCGTATTAGATATTGTAAATTATTTAGGTGAAGATTTGCAAAGAGGGTTAGGTTAGGGAGATTTTTTTGTTTTTGTATTTGTTGGAAGGTAGAAAGCAAGGATGGAAGCAAATGAAGAAATATAGTTGGCGAGGGTGGGACTGACACATGGCACACCGCGTGGTGAGAAAATTGGGCTGGCGGAATGGGCTTTGTGGGCCGAAAGAACCCTACAACTCGTTTGTCCAATTATTTTGGGGCCTACCACACTTGCGTCACATCATCAGCCCTCTTGCTACATTTATATACTTATTTGTTGTTGAATGATAAGATCTGATTACTTTAGAATCTTTTCTATTACATATAAAAAACACTTTGTTGATGTACGGTTATGATGAAAGAAAACTTTCCAAGGAAAGAATAAATATTTAATCCTTACCAAATTGTATGCTAATAGTAACTAATTTTTTAATGCATAACTTAATATGATGTAATGTAATAAATCTCACATCCTATCGTGTCATAAGCTAATCACTTGTAATAAATATAATAGTTTTTATTTTAATAAAATAGTTATAATTTTTTTATTTTTCTCATTTTCTACCTATATAATATAATAAATATGTGTATAAATTATTATAAGGACTGATGGGTATAATAAAAAATAATAATAAATATGTTATTAAACTTCTAAAGAACTGATTAAAACAAATAACATTTTTCCAAAATTAAGATACATTAAAAAATAGAAGAAATGTTTCTTTTATATATTTCTACTTTCAAAATTAATTTCTCTCATAATTGTTAAATAAGTATTTATAAGTTTTTTATTTTTACTTTTTCAAGAAGTAAGATTAAATATAACAAATGAGTCAGTGAATAATATCATAAACCTCATAAATGTAGTTAGGACAGACCTTAATATCATGTTAGAAGTTCACTCATTCTCTTAAAATCAACTTGTAAACTAATTTTAACTCTAGTTGATAATTAATTTTACCATAATTTTTACAAGTAATAATTAAATAAAAACTAAAATCTTAAAAATAAATCATTAAAACCCATATCATTTTAAATCAAATTCTTAAAAAGAATTAAAAAGCACAAAGAGTCACTTATCCCAAGATAATACAAAGTGATATGATAACAAGAAAGTGAAAAATCTGTTTTCACTGTCCACTTTCATCACAGGTCCAACTCCCTATTTAAATCCCTCCATTCCCACTTCCTTCAATCCAAGCTCACAGTTCCTCAAAAAAATCATTTCTTTTAACTCTCAAAACTGCTTCTTTTCTATTTCAAGCCCAAGAGTCCACAACCCAAAAAGAAAAGAAAAATGGAAAACATGTTTCGCCTAGTTGATTACGAGGAGATGATCTCAAAACCTTGCATTTGGGTGAATGGTCCTGTGATTGTAGGTGCAGGTCCTTCAGGACTAGCCACAGCAGCTTGCCTTAAAGAACAAGGGGTACCCTTCGTCGTTCTTGAACGAGCTGAATGCATAGCCTCACTGTGGCAAAAACGTACCTACGACAGACTCAAACTCCACCTTCCCAAACAGTTCTGTCAGCTCCCCAACTTTCCATTCCCACAACACTACCCCGAATACCCCTCCAAGAACCAGTTCATAGACTATCTCCAATCCTATGCAAAACACTTTGACATAAACCCACGATTCAACCAGTGTGTTCAGAGCGCCAGGTACGATGAAATCAGCGGCTTGTGGAGGGTCAAAACCGTTACCACCA
>Ga0209700_101818_pt1 | contig 44274 bp, 35 predicted proteins | sample SiratroredBW_FD_187528 | JGI IMG/M metagenome (GOLD analysis project Ga0209700, IMG submission 187528) | Root nodule microbial communities of legume samples collected from California, USA - Siratro red BW (SPAdes) (version 2) | ecosystem: Host-associated > Plants > Roots > Nodule | place: USA... | reverse complement strand
ATTTTTATAAATAATTAAAGGAAAAAGTTACATCAATAACACAGTGTATATATATAAGGTATGTTATTAATCATAATACATGTAAATAATATATATATATATATATATATATATATATATATATATAATTTTGTAAAATTGAGTTAAATATACAACACTTTGTAAGAATGTCACTTACATAAATGTAGGTATTTCTTTTAGCAATGGTGTCACTTACATATATGTAGGTATTTCTTTTAGCAATGGTTTCTTTATGTACCTCCATGGAATGTGTAAAAAATGAAAATGTACTTACTTCTGGTGTCTTTTATGTTATTGTTGCTAATCATTCCTTGTCTTGTTCTATTACATACCTCTCATACTTTCTTCACTTAGAATATGTCAACATATCACATTACATTCTTATATAAGTCTTTCTCATCCTCAACAATAACTTCTAGAGTATTGTGCGATTCGAATTCCAAATTTTAAAATGCTTTTTTTAGCAAAAAATTAATTTTGAATTGTGTAATTTAGAAAACACTGTTAAATTATACAATTTGAAAGACACTCCTCCATTATGCAATCCAGAACCTCTTTTGTGAAAAAATAACTTTTAAACTATGTAATTGGAAAGTCAAATATGAGTTTCGCAGTTATGTAATTTGAAAGTCAAAAGTACCTTCCAAATTACATAATCTAAAAACCATTTTATGAAAAAAAATACTTATGAATTATACATTAGAAAGACAGTTTTGGCTTCCAGATCGTATAATATAAAAAAATTTCAGATTAAGTAATCAAAATAAATTTTAAACCAAATAAATAAAGTGAGGATTTTTACATTTATAACAAACTACATGGAGGTAAAAAAGAAATCTCCTCTTATATATGTATGAAGCCCAATAGTATTAGACAAAGGATGTATTGAGAAAACTTAAGTCCAACATGGACTAACGATAACGATAAATCTAATATATAACTCTATCAATATTATAAAATTGAATTAAAAAACTCTCCAAATTAATGAAAAAACATGGTTTTTAAAATTTGGAAAATTAAGATGTTTGTTTTTTCATTAAAGCCAGAAGTAAATTTATTCTGAAGTGCAGGAAACTAAAATACAATTAAGCTTTTATTTTCATTTTATCTATTCCCTTCAATATGGAGACAAGAGTTTAGTCTCTAGTCAAAAGATCTAGCCCAATTGGTTGGGTAGGGAAAGTGAATTATTGTAAACTCTATCATTTATTCAATTCTACTGATGATAAAAAAAGTACTTCATGCTTATTTGAATGCACCACTAGAGGTGATTTTACTGAGGGTCAGACAAACATCCTGTTGGTTAACAAGAAGCCTTTTTCAATGATATTAATCCATTTTTGACGGTCAAAAACCCAAATGATGGCATGCAGATTACCAAGAGCTGTGGTCCACACGAGCAATCATACTGCAAGATACCAAGTCCGAACCCAACTTGATTATTGTTGCATTCCGGGGTACAGAGCCATTTGATGCGGACCAATGGAGAACAGATGTGGATATCTCTTGGTACGAGTTGCCCAATGTGGGTAGGATACATGGTGGCTTCATGAAAGCTTTGGGTCTTCAGAAGAACGGTGGATGGCCCAAAGAGATTGATCAAAGCAGGACCCAGCATCCTTACGCCTACTATACAATCAGAGAGAAGCTGCGAACAATGTTGGAGGCAAATAGGGATGCAAAGTTCATATTGGCAGGGCACAGTTTGGGAGGAGCCTTGGCCATTCTGTTTGCTGCTGTACTCACAATACATGAGGAGGCATGGCTGTTGGACAAGTTAGAAGGGGTTTATACATTTGGGCAGCCAAGAGTTGGGGACAATCAGTTTGGGGAGTTCATGAAGGACAGGTTGAGAAAGTATGATGTGAAATATTTGAGGTATGTTTACTGCAATGATGTGGTGCCTAGGATCCCTTACGATGACAAAAGCCTCTTCTTTAAACACTTTGGTACTTGTCTCTACTTCAACAGCTTGTACAAAGGCCAGGTATGGCTTGTGTAATGTGAAGTCTATGATCTGTCATTTTATGAGTTTCGATTTGGTCTTACTATACTAAAGCTGATATACTCTCACTGTTCTTTTTAATGCATTGCCATCCAGGTTCTAGAGGAGGAGCCAAACAAGAATTATTTTTCTTTGTTCTGGGTCATACCCAAGATCTTAAACGCAGTTTGGGAGCTTATTAGAGGATTTCTTATCCCCTTCGTAGAAGGTAGAGGCTATATTCAGAATTGGTTCATGACGGCATTCAGGATCATTGGATTGATAATTCCAGGAATACCTGCTCATCTTCCTCCAGATTATGTCAATATTACCAGATTGGGATCCTTACCCGAATTTTTGGAACTTCAAAACTCGCAAGATTCCAAGGCTGACTGAGATCAAAGCTTGTGTAGCCAGCAACTAAATAAAAAACACAATATTGGAATGTCAATGAACAATTCCTTTAAAGATGTGTTTTACTAATTCTGGTGTAATCAGATAAATAATTCAAATATTTTGAGAAAGTATCCAGCTTGTCGAAATACAGTAGACTAGCAAAATAGCAAATTCACTCGGCTGTTTGTATCGATGAGGCAAAATTAGCACGAAATAGGAAACAAGAAACAAACATAAATCGGACAAGGAGCGATGAACGAACTGAACCATGTCGTGAAGGAAAAAACTAGATTACAGATTTGAGGTTAACTTATCGTTCACCTATCAGCAGATAGAAAAGAGATTACATTTGAACAGAAACTGTCAAGGAGAGAAAAAAATACAAAAAAAATATTATTCTAAAGTTTGGCCTAGGTACATACATAGATTATTTATAATTGAATTCAAATTCCCAGGGGTGAGGGTACATGGGGATTTTGATTTAATCGGATATCTTTAGAAGGTGCTGCTATTTCATGCATTGCAAAACCGCAACAACACTAAGCGTCAACATAGTAAGCTGCTCTCTCTTTGTCCACCTTTCACTCGATAACAAGAGTTACATTTAAATCTTTCAGAACTCTGAAACCTGGTAAGACAAGTAACAACCTTTTATCAAGATACATCGAACAAGGATATATAATTAGAACAAATTTCCACGGTATGTAGATTAGGGACAATAAACCTGCCTATCAAAACTCTAGGGAAGCAGTGACTTAAATACAAAAGAAGATTAGTTCTATGCATCCTGCTGCTAATCTTCATACTTTTCATTTAATACCTTTTTACAATAGTAGAAGGATATAACATTACTCATAAAAGAAAGAAACAAAAGGAAGACATCTGTTTTAAAATCTGTCAACTACTGGAAAATGACTCCGGCTTAACTTACACATTAAACCTTCCAACTTGTAAAAAAACTCGGGTACATTTATAAAAAAGTACAAGTTTTAACATTAAATTATGCAGATAATTGGTATTGAAAAATGTGTTGCTTTGAAGATTTCTTAAACCAAAATACTACCAAATCAATCAAAGACTTAATTTTGACTTTTGAACTACTACAAGGTTATAGAAAAAATTACCCAGCTTCATTCGAACAGAAAAAGAATGCAGGAGAAGCTTAAAAGGCATGACATGTGAAACAACCACTTAAAGAACCCATCTGAGTGGCTCTACTAAATAATAAAGCCTTGTGAGGAGTTCTAGCAACTTGATGATCCTGGTCGGTGGAAACTGAACTTCTCATTTCCTGGGCTTTTTTCTGAGCCAATCTCAGCTTGTTCATAATCTTATCCATTGATGATGCTCGCTTCTTCTCCAACTTCATCTGAAATAGCAAACATAATGAGATCATGATCTAGTGGATTATGTTCTTCCTCTCTTAACTCTTCTCGCTTTTCTTTTAAAACGACTTACTTTAGGATACAACATGCATGAAGAAGTTGTCTTTAAGACGTCATTATCCGATCAGACAGCCAACATAATAAAAAACTTGTCCATCATTTTCAGACACGGGATGTCTGAGATCACTGATCAGAACTACTATACTATCCTAATGGTAGCAAGTGTAAGTCATTAAGAAGATTCGGCTAAGAGAGGATAACCAGTTTAAGAAGAAAACAATTAAATACCACAAATTAAAGGAAATTAGGAAGTTTGTTCCCTTTATAAAAATATTTACAATGAAGGAGCCCTAACAACTTGATGATTAATACATAAAATCAGTTCAAGCGGCTATTTTACTTTTGTAATAATAGATGAATAAGGAGTTTCCTGTTAAAATTCTGCCAAGAAAATAAAACATGAGGAGTTGACCTCTAGTTTCCGTATTGCAGCCTCAGCTTTTGCCTTTTGCAAGTTCTCCCATGCATTGATTTTGGCTTCCTCCCTTTTGGCCCTGGACATGTAAAAGATGATGGATTTGTTATACGGAGAATTGTTATACAGTAAACACCGGGGCTTTCCCAGGGATAAAATTGTTATATCAAATACTTCACATTATATATTTTCTGGTTTGAATTGGATAACGATGGTCAATCTTTAGAAGGTAACAAAAAGAGGTTATTGACAACTCCTGAACACTAATCATTTAAAACATAATTTCCATACCGATAAGATAGCTAATTTAGCAAATCAATAACCACAAATTCCACAAACTCCAATTGCTGTGATACCATCATGAACTATAATTTATAGGTAACACGTAACATTTGGATAAAAGCACAGTGAAAAATGAACGAGTATAAAAGGAAAATCTCACTGCTTACTTAATATCAAATTATTATATGATCATTAGTTTGAGTTCTAAGTTGTCCAGACTGATTTTTCTTTAGTTACCAGATAAATTTAATAATATTGATGCAATACAAAGTTATACATACTTGGTCACAGTCTTTGACCCTTCAGTCATGTCCCAAGAAGAAGATCGACTGCTTGCCTCTCTAATTTTCCAGCTGTCCACATTTTCTGAGCCTCTTCCAGAGAATAGGGCCCTGTGTTTCTTGGACCACCTTGTCATGGTTACACGTTCATCTACTGGTACATCTCTGACATCGATTTTAGAGAAAGGCAAACTCTTGAAGTCTGAGAGAGGAAGGGAAGGTGGAGTGGAGGCAGAGAAAGAAGGCCTCAAATTTGGAGAGGAGCATGAGCTACCCTCCGGGCTCATCTGGGTTGCCATGTCCCTCCTAGAAATAGCAGGCGATACATTGGTGCCTGCATCTTTGAAACCATCAAACTTCTCCCCTGCAAGTTAGAACCAACATAAAAAAAAAATGACAAATCATAAGCACAGAAGTACATTTACGATTACATAAGACCACCATGTCATCATCCAGCAAAAAACTGTCAACTATCGACACACATCATTGGTGTTATCAACAGAAACAGTCTGTTCCATTCAAACAACCTAACAACAGCAATCTATACAAAATATCACAGTAAGTACGAGGTGTTCCCAGAATATAGAGGATTAACAACAGATCAGGAAATTAAAATTGGTTAGGGTCGCCCTTGAAACAAGTGGATCTAGTAGTATTCAACACAAGCAGACCATGATATTTCTCAAGCACAATTTTATTGACAAATTAAGTCAACAAATCTTAATTCACCAAACCCAAAGCGAGATAAGGTTCAAACAATAAGAAGGATTAAGTATGTCAAAGTTCTCTGACTCAATGCAACCACAATTATGGCTGCCTCAGCCACAATTGCCTGCATTGACAAGGATCGTGCAATTTAAAACCTTGTAAAGAGTATAGTATGATATAATATGTATAACAACCTTGGGCAGGCAATGATGACTGACTCTGCATCTGAGAGCAACCATGGACACTAACTGAGCGTGCCATGCAAGGATCAGTCCTGGTGGGGGCCGCCCCACAACTGCCACCGGAACTGGCCATCAGCCCATCACCAGCAGCAGAGACACTAACAGCAGCAGAAAACGGAGAAGCCGCCATGAAACTCCCTGAATTCCCACCGTCAAACAAATGCACCGCGGGGGAATACAGGGAATAGTAAGCAACTGCAGCAGCGCCAGGGGGCCCAAGTGGCCCACTCTTGGACTTGGGCCTTCTCTGCGGCGCTGGAAGCGAGGCCCTCCCAGTGCCGTCGCCGGAAACGGGACTCAGAATCCACCTTTCTGCGTCATCCCATTTGGACGGCAAAGTCCGCCCGTTGTTGAAAGGCAACAGAGCAGCACCAACCTGCTTGCGGGCAGCACTCGTATGCAAAGGAACTCTCTCCGAACACCAACCCTTTTGCATAGCAGCACCAGCGTGAAGATAATTAGGCGTTCCAGGACTCGGAAAATTGGCAGAGCCAGAGCCAGACCTTCGAGAACAAACAGTGCTCTTCTTCATGGCCCCTAATCCCAAACGAGGCGAAGAAACATTGCCATTGCCAACGGCATTGTTCAGATCTAACGAAGCAGGCCTTCGCCGATCGTGCTTCTTCAATAACGCCTCAGATCTTGACCTCCGATCCTGACACTCTTTAAGCAACACAAAAAATATTAAATAAATAAAAGTAAAAAATAAAATAGAATAAAACAATCCAAAACGCCTGAATTGGAAATTGAACTTCTAGTAGGTTCTGTACCTTTGAGAGCCAGAGAAAAAGAGTTCCTCGCGGAATCAAATTCCAAGAGCTGATTTCCGTCCTCAGTGTCACCACCGTCACTATCTTCTTCCTTTTGGACTTCAATACGGAATCCACGTCAACAAACAACAGATTTAGTTAGTCCACTTTATTTTCTTTCTCTCTTTTCATTTTCAAACACACAAAGCGCAAATGCATGTTAATAATGTAATAATAATAATAATAATAACACAACAATAATAATGATAATATAAATAACAAATTAATAATAACAAAAATAATACCGTTAACACCTTTCACTTTCTCTCCTTTTCCGGAGAAACGATTGTGGTGATGCTTTCTGTGCAATGCATCCAAATCTGCATCGGCACGTCGCTGCTGCTGTCGGTTATTCAGATCCAGATCCGGATCTGGACCGCTCCAGCTCTCGCTATGAGCGAAGTCGCCGTCGTGCTCCTGCGCGGCCAAATGCTGCAACGAAACTCGATTTTAGATTTCCGAATTTCAATTTACAATTAGCATTATTCCGTAGCAAAGCGTTTACCAGGGAGATTTCGGAGGCCAAGGAGTCATGGTCGTGCGCGTCGGATGCGAAGGAACAGCGATCGACGCTGGCGGAGGCGGAGGAGAAGAGGCTGAGGTTGGATTCGAGAGTGAAGATGACGGAGTCGGGGCTGGTGTCGCCGCCGCCGCGGCCTCTCCGCGAACCGGCGCGCCTCCACGAGCGTCGTTCCTGAAACCCTAACTCTCTCATTGTGATTGGAATGGCATTGGCATTGGCATTGGCATTGGCATTTGCATTTGGCAGAGAGAAAAAAGAGAGAATAAGGAAAACAAAGTCTCTCACACTCTGACACTCACTCTCACTCACACACAGAGAGCAGTAAATATGGCGGGTATTACTCAGTGTTGGTTTTGTTTGGTAGTGTGATTTAGGGGGAACGAAAACGAAGACGTCCTTGTCGTTTGACTCGGAGAAACTCAGTAATTTAATTCACAACCATTTCTTAAGGACAGTGACTTCTTTCTGCGTCTTTGTCAAATCACTTGGATTGGACACACACGCCTTCTAAATCTGTTATTAGTGGGGGTTTATCTTTTCATGCTAAATGCCTTGACCATGAGTTTGACTGCTTCGGAAATTACTATAAACTCCATCCACCTAAGAGGTGGATATTTGTGTGATGTAAAGGGTATTATTGACTTTTCGGTTCCATGATTAGAAGACCAAAAGTGTGATAACCATGATTAGACCTAAGTGCGGTTTGCCCTTATTAAGGGTTTGGAGGTCCTACATGATTGCCACTGTTTGAGTAAAGTGGCATTACTTTTTGGGTAATCGCTTTATTGAACAGTTTTCAAATTAAAGTTTAGCTAGAAGGGGACCAAATTATTCTTAAAATTATTATTTAAAATGTTTTTCGGTGCCTCATTATAATTAGCTTTAACAAATTTTTATTAAGTTAAATTATTGTCTTCCTTATTGTTGATTGTTGTACAAGACCAACCTAAGAAATATACGATAAGGATTTAAGTTTTAATATTCTTTATAATTTTAATATTCCCTCATCCTAAGTCTTATTATTTAAAAAAAAAATCACGGTCTTCCATACTTTTTATTAAATTTATTTATAATATGAAACAGGTGGACGTTTATTTTAGTATTAATTTATTAATTAATTTTCATCTTTATATTCCCAAGTCTTAGCTTGTACATGTTTTGAATCAGTAATAAATTGATAACAAGGCAGAAATTACTTCTTTCATTTAAAATAGTTTCAAACAATTGAGTTTTGTAATATTTACTTTTAAATTAAAATAAATAAATTATTGAGTCAAAATTAGAATAGAATGGTATACTTTTATTCAGTCCCTTTTTTTTTCGATTCAGTTAACCATAAATTAATTTCACTCACAACTTTACGAAGGTTTGACAAGTTTTTGAATTAATATTTTTATTAGATGAATTATGTCTATAACATGAGAACACAAAATATCTAACTACTATTTATAGTAGTGAACAAATATTTGCATAATAAATTCACAAAAAGTATATAAAGTGACTCAATATTTTACTAAAAACTATAGAAAAGAGAGAATGGAAATGAGAAAAATTGTGATGTGAGCCAATAATGATGGAGGGAGTGAAAAAATAGGGTGGGTGGGGAGCATAATTTGGTGCTCCCTAAAATGTAAATTTGGCATATTAGTAAGAAAAGGAAAAAGAAAGGAAAAAAGAAAAACTGTTTAGTGTTGAGTTGGTGTCTCCATTGAAAACAACAGTGTAGTAAACAAGTGCCGACCATATCTTTCGGTCCCCGACAAAATTTCAACACTTACAATTAGTTTTCCTCGTTACTTTTTCTTAAAATAAAAGAATTTGCTTCCTAATTTTATGCAGAAAGAGTCGCCCATGTGACACTGACATTTTTTTTAAGCAATTAAGATCTTAAAATTATAAATTTTGTGATTATAATCCAATGTTACAAAGTCAGTCACAATAGATGGTCGATTTTATCAATAGTATTAAACTGTGAAAAATAGTTATAAACCAAAGAGCATTTTATAATATTTGTTATGGGTGCAACTTAAGCATCCATTTGGTGATAACTAGAAAATTTTAGTACACATCTTTACTGTACAAGAACATGGCTTAATTAATTATTTGCTGAATAGAGAAATCCAGTTCATAATACGTTAAATCCAACTTGCAGGACTAGTAACGTGAATCCAATAGGTTACTTATTAGCGATTTTGATTCCATCTAAAAGGGATCCAAAGCTAAAACTGCAAATGCTACTCTGGCACACTAATTTTACACGTTGAGTACAATGCTAATTAATGTTTTAAGGTTTATAGTTCAAGAATTAAAAAAAGAATTGCTATGTACTAAGTTTGTATCTGGAAGGTGGTGTTCCTCATTAAGAGTAGAGAGGTATTAGTTACCTACCATAGGATGGTCATTTATTTTACCCACTGATCACTAAATGATTGAATCTACCATGCAAAATGAGAGAAGCTATCTACCAACTATTGTGACAAAAATAAGCCTAAATAGATAACTAATTATGGGTAAAAGGTATTGAAATGGGGAAAACATAAATAGCAAAAGATTCATAACATGGAAAATTATCCTCATTCTGTGCTCTGGGTTGATGATCCTCCAGTCAAAAAACACTCATGGAGCGAATGGCTTTAAAAACGAGGCCATTTTGCACACCTAACAAATGTTTAACCTAAAAATCAACCCCATCAAAACATTAATATATACAACAAACCACATCAATCCAATTTACATACATCATATGTTATATATTCATCTCAATATTAAATTATTGAACTGAAGTTCAAAACTTAGATTAAATAATTAGAGATGGAGTAAGGGATGGCATGGGTCTGCTTCCACTACACATAACATTAATATAAATATAATATCACATACAAATTAATACCCATTAATACAAGTACTAAAATACGTTTTCAAAAGCAACATTCTGACCAGGTTAAAACGACTCATTATTTAAATGACTCCAAAACTTACAAGATCTGATTACAACTAGCATGAATAAATTTTATCATAAATACTTTCTAAACGACAAAATAGAATAAAAAGTTATTTCACATTAGTTTTTGTAAATTATAAATCTTACCTTGTACGTAATTTAATTTTAAACTAACAAATTTATTTTATTCTTTCTCCTTATAAAAAAATTTACCAATGAGATGGATAACGAACATCTCCAAAGCAATCCTTCTTTGAAACCTTTACCAGATAATTTTATCTGTATATGTACACGTTCATTTGTGGGGAGGGGGTAAATACAGTATGTACAGCTTTTACAATGTAACTGAAACAAGAGTTATTGTGATACATTGAAGATTAAGCCAAAAATGCCTCGGAAAAGTATTAGTATCAGGAGCGTAACTTCAAAACCACCGCATTGCCTTTTCCCTTTGTCAATTTTTTCTCTCCTCGCAGGGATGATTACCCTTAATTTAATTTGCAGCAGAAGTTAGTGCGTTTAACTTAGCACCCTCCAACTGCTGTATCACTGAAATAAGCTGTGATCGCCTTCAATTTGTTATTTAAATAAACTTTCTCCACCTAGAACCACCATAGAAGAATGGGTTAATCACCAAAGAATACAATTATATAAACCCCTTATTGGTTATATTATGTTTCACATAAGAACAATGAAGATAATGCAGCATTCGTCATCAATTAGAATGTGGCTTCTTTCTTTTTCTCGTCAGCATATTTTCATGTGTCATTGTTAACATACAAAGGTGGTCCTCAAACCAGCCTCTAACAAGTACACTAGGGAAATTGGACATCGTAAAACACTAGTTAACGGAAGACAGTCAAAGAGTAACTACATTGTACACCTATATAATGATTCGACAACACTTATTCTTGTGTATCATGTCACACCACTTAAACCTGTAAGGAATACAATAACTTAGTCATATAAAGCATAACTTCGTTTCAGTAGTTTACCGACCAGATACAGACACCCATCAAAACTTTCAAAAATAAAATATTCTCAGCCCCAGTAAGACATTGTCCCACACTCTGCCCCTCGCTCTTTTTTCTTTTTCCTTAAGAGGTAGGGGTTCTTCATATACTTCACTTCAAAATAAAGCACATCAAACATATAAGAAGTTGAAATTACCTCTAGTGACCATGGTGGACAGGACGACAGAGATAATTCTGCCAATTGGTTGAAATTGATATTTCTTGGAAGGAACATAACAATTCTGGAAGCAATCTCCTTTGCAGCACTAAAAAGTGTATGCCTACGCAGGAGCAGATTTGAGTTAAAATGGGAGTGTAAAATGCCACGTATCTTTGCACCAACAAAACAGAAATCTAACTGGGAAATAAAATTTAAAAACTACAACAGAGAGGAAGCATGCACCCACCCATCATGTGGTCTAAGCATTGTCTTCATGTCATAAGTCGTAGCCCTGACATAATCAGGTCCCCCCCATGGTGGAGATAAGAAAACGGTATCAGCCTGCAAGACAATATTCTGTCAATTTGTCAAACTACCCCAAAGTACAAGTTGTTATAAGCCCAAAAATGATTTTTGGTTAATATCTACAACATGCTGCTTTCAAAAAAAGTTAATACACAGGCCTACGCAAACCTTGTGCATAAATTTTTAATTTAATTAGAAGAGTGGAAGAAGTAGAGGATTTAATCTTGGAGATCTTGGCTCCCATATCAAAGAGGCGGGTACATATATATACATAACAGCAATCACATGCCAGCTCAAGATTATAAACGTAGATTAAATGCAAATCCATCACTCTTTTCTGTTTTAATGTAATTGTTCAATTATTGAATATCATCAACTCCCAGCATAAGAAGTGCTCTCTTTATTACAATATTACTTCTGAAAGTTGACAATAACGACTACACAATTAACAACTGTTGGCCTCTTCCAATCACATTACGGTATTCATAATCTAGGGTCAAATTTACTTCTTTTGTCATCCAATTTCATATCAAAATGTAAGGGCAACCCCATACCAAATCCAAGAGGATAAACGAAGGAAATATGCAAGTAAAAAGGAACAAAGCACCAAAAAAGAACAAAATTAGAAAATTTAGAAGCAAAACTTTCTTCTTATCCACACTCGTTTTGGTAGGCCAAGAAAGAACTGTGCCCAACTTCCCATGCGTGTTCCGACTATCGCTTCTTACAAAGATTCACACCCAGGTGTTAATGCTTCGATATATTATACCTTGCATAAAAATTACAGTGATAATCTGATTTTTCAAGGAATTTTAACATCTTTGAGCAGCAAATTAACAAGTATAACATACCCGACAAACCTTAAAACACCAAATACAAGATACTTAATATGATAATTTTGTTTTGAGGCTTTCTGGACTATTTATAAAAGCTATAGATTACAGAGACTCATATGGCTTCGACTAGACAATGGTTTCCACTCTTACACACCTATTATATGGACCTCAAGTTCAGATCAGGAGAGAAAACACAGGAGATCAAAGCAGCCATCAGGGTACAGATTATGATAAATATGTTCAATAAGCAAGAGGGCAAAGCACAAGTATCACCATGTATTGGTAAAGTACATTGGAAGTGTAGGTTATAGATCACAATTAAACAGGTAAGATTAGTATAAAAATAAAAGTTTTACTCTAGCTTGCCTTCAATGTATTTATAACCTACACTTCAATACATATGAACAATGACTTTGACATCCCCCAAAGCCTGTAATATGAAAACTTCAGTACCTTTAACTTTGGTGCCAAGAGGAAGAAATCACCAACTATAAAGTCAATTTGATTAACCACCCCATAAATAGCAGCATTATGCCTAGAATAGTCAATCTTCAACGGATCAATATCGATTCCAATTACATGCCCACAACTGTAATATTAAACCACTGTCAATTACAGAGATCAAAACTTATTTTTAAAGAATAGTTTTATCAAAGTCATAACCATTTGACCACAATTGCAACATTACGACTAAACAGTGGAAGCTTAAACAAAATCATTGTTTCATCGTGGAATAACACTAGCAATCTGGCCAGAATAACTTGATTGGACAAAATGGTAAGCATCATTAAGTCTTTATCCAGTTGTAATTAACAGTCAAAATGAAATGAATATTAGCAGTGTCTCGTTGGTAGTTACTAGACTATAAGCATAAAATAAACTAAAGAGATAAGACTAAGAACATATGTTAATCAGCTAATACTTGTTAAGTGAATGCCTTCGCTGACTCGAAAAACACTTATAATCATGCAAATATACATTGCATGAGGTCAACATATTGTTCTAAGAGTTAAATATAGGATTCACTAGGTGGACAGTCCAATCAGGACAAACCATTTAGTGAAAAAAAAAATGTATTATTTTGTATCAGAAATGAAGTGTGATATTGCATCCATAAATTAACCCTTTTGAACATGAAGACACTCAAAGGTAGGCTACCACATACATCACACAAAATCCAAAGTAGCTTAGAACACAAGGAGGCAGTGTGCATAAATGAGATAATAACAACACAAGGGCATATGATGTTTCTCTTGTTCTAAGTTATATTAATGAAATTCAAGTTGCTAAAAGAGTAGATTAATCATAATAAATGTAAATTTATTTTCTTTCCTTGGAAAAATACTGGTCTTTTTAATGAGTTGTTGAAACAATCTATCCAGTACACATTGTTCATCAGAGCAGCCAAAAACTAAAATTAGTATATAATATATCAACAAGTGATTAATTACTACTCAGTACTCACTGTCGTGCAAATTGGATAGAATTTCCACCAACACCAGTGAAGCAGTCAATTATCGTGTCACTAGCACAACGTATTGCTTGATGCTGAGCAATAGCCTCTGGAGTGACAGAAAACCATCCTTCCTCATCCATCTTTACACCATCGTCAAATCTAGAGAACAAAGTATACCTCTGACACCAATATTTGGCAATTGTAGCAGAATATTCTTCAGGCATTTCTTGAAAGTGTAGATCTGCAAAATGCAAAGAAAACAGTTTACTACAACAGCAAGATCTATCAATTTTCAACAACACACTGCTTTTACTCAGCAAAATCTATACTGAGGCGTTAATATATTCCATGATGACGGGAAATCAGTTTTTACCAATCAAAATCATACAAGCACTATCCCAAATTCTAGGTCTTTGATTCAGAACAGCAAAGCTATCACATAAGAATATATCAAGTGTTGACATATTTTACTCCTAGTAGAAAGTATTGTCATAGCATCGGATCCAATTAGCTATGAGATTTAGTAGAATGGCGACCACATTTGCAAAGGCCAAATAAGGAAGCATTTACCACAAATGAAGTGTTGGCACAAACCTTCAACTTCATTACATAATTTCCTTTGCCTTTGTCTTCTTTTTACTTTCTTCCCATGTTTGAATGTGAAAGAGTCAGATTTAGATTCCAATCCAGACACGTCAATTACCATGTTTTCCAAGGGTGTATGATTAACCTCTGGTGCTACTTGAATGCATCTATCATTAGAGCTGCAAAGCACATTGGTTGCTAGAAAAAATCAGAAAGCCAAGTTAAGACATTCAGACTCATAAATTTCTTCTGAGATATAAATCAATCACAAGCCTCCACTTAGAAGCTTGAGATTGGTATTTTTATTCTCGCCATTCCTAATCATGTAATAAGAAGATATAAGCTGTGAGTGGACCTGTCCTGCTTCATTTAAGCCTGACCGTTTTTACCTAACTTAAAACTTTTGGACAGCTAACACTCCTAGTTTTTTTCAGAAGTGAAAGGCCGTCAACTTTGCAATTACATTATCTTTCTGGGAAAAAATTATTGGACATATTTAGATGACAAAAAAATATAAGATAAATAGGTTTAAAATTATTATTCACATCACAAGGTGCAAACAATTACCTAACTTTGCAATGCGAATAAATTTAAACAGATAATAATTTTCAAAAAGATTATATGATAGTTTATAAGCTTTATTTCGTTTGTTTGAATTAGAACTAGAACAAACATTACCAAATAATTTGATCTGGGGTATTTGATACTGAGCAGCATGAAATTCCACAATTGCAACTACATCTCGCAAGACACTCATCTGAATGATCAAGAGATTGGTTTTCACTATTTGTAGTGATATCAGAGACCAAATTGTCAACAGCAACTCCAATCTCAACCTGACACTCTTCATGTTGCTTTCCTTCAACGTTCTCTTCAGTCAAGGTTTCCTCAGGTGGTTTAGTGATATTTTGTATTCCACACCCCTCTGAAGACTTGAGAGTTTCACTGTCATCTGATTCAGCACAGCCACCAATTACCATATGTTCCATCCCTGGGGGTGTTTCCCACGTAGAAGTGTGTGTGCTAATATTGTAGAAGTACGTTCTCTTATAATAAGTATCCCAGAAGGCCATCCAGTCTCCAAGTACGGCATAATTAGTCGAAACATCATTTCTGTCACATCCAATCCCTTCTGAGCTCACAGGAAGCAACTCTGATTCAATAACATGTGGACGACAAGTGGCATCATCATCATCAATGTAAATAATCTCACAATCTGTACCTTTTCCAACAGTCGGTGAAACCTTTAAACATTCACTGTCCATCAAACACTCATCATATTCTGCCCCACAATAATTGACACCAGCACCTGTCAAATGGCTTCCAGCAGAGGCAGCAGAATCTGAAAAAGGTGCATTTTTCAAATCAACATAATCATTACTGACTAAAAAGTCACCATCCTGAGCATCATTAGCTGCTACCTGATTTGTATTATCATCATTTATCTCCCTGGAAGCACCACTAGCAAACCCAGCAGAGCCGGCTGAATTATCCACATCACAAGAGGCATACTGCGTCATATCAATATCCATTGCACCATCACAGTAAGCAGATTCACTTTGGCCCAGCATTGATATACAAGATAAAGGACTACTAGTTTTGTCATGAAATTTTGCAGGAGATACATTCTCCTCCACACTCACTTCGTCTAGAGTTTCATCTGCAGGGTTGTGACAAGTATCCGGATGCTTCAAACATTTACCCTTTTTTTTGCCTTTTAATGGTCCTTTTTTCTAGAACAAGATAGACCCAAAATATTATCAATAGCAATCTACAAAGTAATAATGTAATTATACAGCACAGAACATGAATGATAGACAAAATTTGATATAAGAAAACTAAAATCATGTCCTTAACAGAACCTGTTCAGACCACCACTGTGTCAACAACTATTATCGAAATTATTACAAAGACAGGTATCAACTATATAGCTTTAAAATGCTATTTTCTTTTGTAATTCAATCTGGACTTCACTATTTCTTAATCCGAACTAGGGCTGACAATCTGTGAACTAGCCAAATCTCTTTCACTACCACGTTAATAAGTTAGGTTCACAAGCTAACACTTAGTAAGTATTTCTTTTTATTGTGCATCACTAAACTCATATTAAAATTAAAAATAATAGAGAAAAGGTGAAATTTATTGTGCAACAGTTCAAGCCTGCCTCGTAGCCTGATTTGTGGACCCTAAAGGGTTTGGTTAACTAAGCTCATTATCAAACTTGAAAACTAGTGAGCTTAGATTTCAGAATCAGTCAAGCTTGAACCAAGACAAACAGGCTTACTTCTAATCGAAAACAGAGCCCAAACTGAAATAATTTTTTATTGGGGGAGTCAAGAGCTTGAAAACTGGATTTTCACTACTGTGAAGTGAGAGGTACACTTTCAAAGAAAAAAAATTATATACTTACAATAATTGATTAGAAAATTAATACAGTAGATTTTTTGTTACAAAAAAAAAAATGGAAAGAGGATGTGTGTCAGCCCAGGGCCAAGGAAAACTTCAAGATACTCACAAAAGTGGTTTTAAGATCAATAATTTTGTTTGGATGAGAAAAAATATCGGTTTTTTTTACATATGAAGAGTATGTATAAGCTGAAAGGAAAAAAAAAAGACTAATTTTTGTCCTGCCTGGGGGGTTTCCTTCATCCCTAAATAATACTAATGTCACTTGCTCCAAAATGTAAAAGGGAAAGAAAACTATTGTGTAACAATCACAAGCTACAAAACTTCATATATATAAAAGCTACTGATTTTCAGGGGAAAAAAAGAACTTCTAACAGATTTCAGCCATTGTCTCAAATATACAGTTGAAATCAAAAACAGTTAAAATCTGCCAAAAAATAATCTTTCCCAAACATGATATCAGCCATTGATTGTCCAAACAACAGTTCCAACTATACCCCAAGTATTCTCCTCACTTGAGAGAGAATCCAAAAGCTACTAAAGCATTCAGCAAAATAATGTATCTGTATGCATACCTCCTTGTTTGTCTGAAAGGAAAGAGGAAGCCCCAATTCATTCAGCTGTGTGTTAAGCTCCACATCCTCGGGTGTAATAAGGCCAGTAGATTCTTCTGCAGAAAACACACACAAAAAAAAAAAAAAAAAAAAAATTTTTCATTAAAAAAAAAAAAAAAAAAAACAATTTTTCCTTCAAAAAACAATTAATAAATAAAACCCACCAGGCACAAAAACACCACACCAAGGGTGAGAAGAACTTGCCAGGAACGGGGTCAGAACCGTGATTGTCAGCCAATTTCTAACACGCATCAGAATTCCAAAACAGATAAACGTTTCAGTAAAAAGCAAAAAAAAAAAAAAAAAAAAAAAAAAAATGAACATAGAAAGAGAGGAAAAATAACCTTACCGATTGTTCAACCGAGGAAGAAACCTGAATACCATAGTCCCTACAAAAGCAAAAAGGAGTAAGAAAGTAAAACCTAGTTTTAAGATTGCAAAGCAAAAGAAAGAGAGAGAAAATAAGAGTAAGTGAGTGAGTGAGAACTAACCAGAGGAAGACTTGGGTGACCTTGAAGAGAGAACCAAGCTCTTCAATGGCGGAACCTTCGTAATCGGAATCGGTGATGATCATGGCTTTGTCTTCAAAGGAACAGAACAGTCACAACGGTTACACTGTCTTCTTCAGTGGCTGAGTTTGCAAACTATGTAACCCCTTTTATATACTTCACAAAATTTTAAAAATATTTTTGGCACTTTGATTTGTCCAAAAATAGTCATGTAATATAATAATGAATAATATATATAATTATCAAATCAATTTTGGAAATTTTTTATTTTATAGAATATTCAATGTTTATTTAATTTTGTGAATTTTTTTTTTTTTGCAATTATGGTAATATACTCAATGATATATATTAGCGATAATGTTCTTTAAAACATGAAAATAAATATTTATATAATGTAATATGATATTTGTGATTGACTAAAATTAATGTATAGAATATTCAAATAAAATAAATCTTGTTAGGTTTATTAGAATATTGAATTTATCCACATATAATTAATACTTTGAACAGAATTTATATACGTGGATAACAATTGAGAATATTTCACAGTATATCACCATGTTTTTTCTTGCCTATTATAATACATCAAATTTTAGTTTTCTTAGATTACTCCATGTAATTATAACACTTCATATCATTATGTGTTTATATATTATTCTAAATAATTAAAAAAAAACATGTGAATTATGATTATATATAATATATATAATAGTAGTGTCATCGGTTTGTTTTGTAAATATAATAATGTTTTAGAATTCTTATAATATTACATAAAATAATTAATTTATAAAAAATTAATAAGATAATCTTTTATTGTATTTGTTTGACGATGTTGTGATAATTCTGGTAATATTACATCAAATTTTAATGTTTTTAATTAATAAAACTAATTTGTTTAGTTATAGTAATTAATCCTATTTCATGTTTATATTATAATCAAGTGAATTAAATAATTAAAGTAATGTGTATATATTGATTTTATATGATATGATACGAGATTTATTTCATTTTATAAAATAAATATTATGATAATAGTTAAATTTGTTATAAATAATGCTCTTTTATAATATTTCTAATGTCATAAAATATTTTATACTTACTAATTAATAAAATACATAACTGTATTAATAAAAAATAGTTACAGTTGGCTTAATATTTATGATTTGAACATTTAAATTCACTTATTAAAATTAAGTTTTAAAATATTGAAATCAACTATTTTATTTAATAATATAAAATATATAATTAACAATTTAAATAATAGTTATATATGCTTGAAATCATTATATATATGTTAATTATTTTACTAATAATCTTATGGAATTTATGAAGAAAATACATAGTATTGAATTAGTTAGGAAAACAATATACAATGGGTTAAAAGTTAGTGAGTAGAGCTGAAAAAACTGTTGTCTACATTAACCCGACGAATAAATTGTGACGGCCCTGCACACCTTCATTCTCTCTGTCTTTTCTCTCTCTCCCTCTCCCAAGCTCTCATTTCTTTCTAACTTTTCTCTCTCCATATATCATCTGTTTTAGAATTTGATCACACCCTGTAGTACTTGAAGAGTTATGAATCATTTCTAACCGATCAGAATCTCAGACAGAGTAAGTTCATATTTGCTTTAAAGATCCCTTAATCTCTGTTTTTCCTTAGGTTTTTGTCATCAATCAATCTTAGTAGGGACAATTGAGAAAAATATTTCTCTCAACTTAATTAAGATTATACTGAAATTTGGTTTTGTTCTGATGACTTGTTCTAGATCCCTAAAGATTGGGTTAGTGCCACTAGCTAGTTTGGAGGAATTGTTTTCGGAAATTGTCACCAGGTAAGGGAAGCTAGTAACTTATTTTTAAACTATTTAGTTACTTTTAAATTAAACTCAAAGATAAAAACTTGAATATGTGATTATCAGTGCTCAAGTCTTTCTTGCAGGTCTGACTGGTCCTTGAGCACTGAATAAGTTTGATTATCTTGATTTTTGTGTGATTGATAGACCTTATTTGAGTAATGATGTTAGAAAATAGTATGCAAGAATTTTTGTTTGTTGTTTGATGGATTGAATGTGACTTGTGATAAAACTTTGATATGTTTTAATAGTTTGAGAGCAGTCATTGAATAAAATATGTCTTTATGCATGATTGATTGGGAAATCGTTTTTGAATGAACGCGAATTGTTTTGATTTGGAAAGTGAGTTTGATGAATCTACTAGATATATCTTGTTATAATGTTAAAGATATTTTTGGAATGATATTTGATGATTTAATCATTAAGTGTTGTTATGGTTGCGGAAGGATTCTAGCAGACTATTATTTGTGTATTGATGTTAATGATTGAATAATGATGTTGATGTCATACATTTGGGATAATGTATGAGTTGTGCTTGTATGTGTATATTAAGTATAGCACGCCTATGTTTAACAGAGATCCTCAAGCTTCACTGATGATCTAAGTCACATAGACTAAGATATCAGGTGGTGAGAAGCTGTGAGGAAGTTCATACACACCGGGACCGCTGGTGATACTCGGTATTGGATGTTTGAACTTACTCTGATCCTTTCTCTTAGATTCGAATGGCAGTCTAAGTCTTGGGTATTGGATTAGTCTTTTCTCTTAGATTCGAATAGCAGTCTAAGTCTTGGGTATTGGATTAGTCCTTTCTCTTAGATTCGCTGGTAATCTAAGTCTTGGGAATTGGATTGATCCTTTCTCTTAGAATTGCTGAATCTAAGTCTTGGGTATTGGATTGATCCTTTCTCTTAGAATTGATGAATCTAAGTCTTGGGTATTGGATTAGATGTTAGTCTCTGATAGGGGCATACTTAATGGGTTTTCAGGAAGACGATAGGTCAATGTGTGGCCTATATGTGTGATATGGTCTATGTGTGGTCGATATGTATTGATGTGGTTCATGTGAGATCTTTATGTATGACGTTTGACATGAGTACTTGAAATGAAAACAGAAAACTTGTATTGAAACTTGAGATACTAGACTTTAAAAAAATTCTTATGATTGAGATATTCTGTTCTATTTATATATATTTAGTATTGAAACTTATATGTTAATCTTTTAAGAAATTCTTGTGAATAACTAATATGGTTTGCTCTTTTTGGGTGTATTGATTATATTATAAAATTTTATTTTCACTAGCTTACCATTGCTTTTCTTGTTGTTTTGTAAACTGCGATGATTGTACTATGTACATGAGCAGATATAAATACAGATGCAGGAGTATGTGAAATAGTGTAGACTTTATTTTGAAAATTTAATTCTTTTTGTTAGATTCACTGAATGTTAAACAATATACATTTTTGGGATGTTACATAAATAGACCAAAATTTCTATATTAAATCAAAAGTCGGTTTAAAAAAAAATAATGTGAGTTGTAAAACTCCAATTTCTAATACCTAAAATACTACCTCCAATAAATATAAACAATAAAATTCTGAAAGATTAATTTATAATTACATATATATAAATATATTGGTACTTCAAAAACATATCCTTCTCGTCAAGAATTAAATTTTTTTTACAATTTTACAATTATCCTTCAGAATATGTTAAAACTAAAATTCTACTCATTCGTGAGTATCTTTAAGAACTACATTTGCACCGTCTTATATTTTCTTTTCTGGTACACGATTATTATATATTTAAAATACAAAATACAACTATAAAAAAAGTGAGCTAACAATTTAATATTTTCTAAAAATAATGAATCAAAACAATCTAATCTTTATTGTATTTCTGGTTTTACATTTAAAATAATATATAATATATTAAACATCTATATAATTCATATCAACGTATGATTTAAATTTTCATAAGATTGCTATATTATATTAGACTTAAAAGGTTTGTATTTATCATATAACTTCTATATATGAATATACAGTTTATATAATGAACCATTTATTTTATCTTATAAGGTCAAATTTATATGATTTTTTTTTTTACAAATTATATTTTAAACTGCATTTTTCAGTTTGAACTTTTTTTAACTCTTATCATCATTTTGTAATTTTTATCTATGTGATTCTAATATACAAAGTTAGGATATCAAATCCTTAGACAATACACATTTTAAACAATACACATTCTAAACAATTTGAACACGAATATTTTATTTTCTAAAAATACTATATATTGATCATATGCTACATAATACAACTTTATAATATATATTATTCAATGTCAATATGGATATTTTTTTTTCAAACTCACCATCATTTAATATATCTTAACATTCTCATAAACATTCAATATAATTCACCAAAAATTATCATTCAATTAAATATAACATTCTTTTAGCATCTCAAAATTCAACACAGCTCATACATCTTATAATTGCAAAAGAATAATTATAAAATCACTAAAATAAAACATACAAATTTTCATAATTGTAAATAAATAATTATAAAATCACTAAAATAAAACATACAAAATTTTATAATAGTATTATAACTCGCGTCCGATCCATGATAATGACATCTGACATGGCCACACTTAAGAGCAATCATCACAAAATACGTCTAACGCCACTAATAAAAATCTGATTTTGTCACCATTCAAAAGATATTATCATTTTAACTATCTAACTATTTCAATGATAATAATAATCCAATTTCAAACATTACATCTCTCTCTATATATATATATTATTACATTAAAAAAATCTTCCAATAACAAACTCAACATAGACATTAATTAATCAAAATCTATTATCTCTATATAGTAAAATCTCACACAATAATAACCATTTAAAAATTAATCAAAACTTGCAATAACTTTGAAATCCATCTCAAATAAAAGATCTGGCAAGACAACCTTCATATAAAGAAATAAAATACTAACGAATAAAATCTCTGAATTTTTCAAGAAATATGATGGTAAACACTCTTTGATTTTCTATGATAATAGTAATGATAATGTTAGATTAGTGACTTTGTCCCAAAATCTTAGAGAAGTACATTTCATCATTTAAAAATAATATGAGATTCAATTAAAGAATAAAATGTCTCAAAAAATTTATTATATTGAAGAGTTTTTTTAAGAATAGGAAGAACATGATTAAGGTTGAGATTTAGAAAATATATAAATAGATTAGCAACATCAAGTATTTAACATAGGATCTAAGTATTATAAACATGAAATAGGATCATTTGAGATGTTTTTTAAAGACAAAACTATAAAAGAGTTTTAAACTTAAAAATAAATAATATTTCGGAGGTAATTAATTATTGTATTCTCATTTCAATGAATTACAATGACAATATCATTCTCACATAATGATCTTATAATCTAAAGTTTTATAATGATCTTGTAATCTAAAGTTTTATTGAGAATTTCTAAAAATTAGTTTTCCTTAAATTCAAACCAATTTCAAAATTATTGATTAGAGGAATAACCTAGCCTCCGTATAATACTTTTTAATCAAATTTGTCCTTTAAAATAATTTTAAAAAATATTTTTTCTCTTAATCTTTAACGGACCGGTCTCTAGTCCACTCTTAAGGAAATGGATTAAGGTCTCTAATCCATTTTAAGAGAAAAAATAACTTTAGACTTAGTATTTATTTTATTTTAAACTTAACTGGCATGACATAAAATATTATTTTGATTTAAAACATAGAAAACACTAATTGAACTTTAAAAAGTATACTAGATGTATTAAAAATACAACTTATAATTTAGCGTAAAAAAATTTTAATTTACCTGTAAGAGTTCGTTAAATCACTCACAGTTTCGCTAGGGAGACCCCTGAGCACACTCACTACGGTGAAACAGTTACTGGCGCAGAGAGTAACAATGGAAGACGGCGAAACGACGGAGGAGGTGGTGGTCGTTCCGGTTTCAAACAGCGACGGCGGTGGGGACGAGCTAATGTTTCCGCATTCCTCACGGCAACGCGATTCGAACGAGGAATATCCGCACGAATTGTTGCGTAACACGAAAGCTTCAATAGAGAACATCGTGGCCGAGATTCTCGCTCTGAAGAACCAGGACAAACCCAAACCGCAACTCACTCTCCGACTCAGAGAGCTCCTCACGCAAACGTTCCTCCATTTCGTCACTCTTCGCCAGGTCCCTAACGCGCTAGGGTTTTATCTTCGCAATGCGACGTCGTAGCGGAACTAACGTGCGTTTCGTTTTTTCAGGTCAATCGCTCGATCTTGCTGGCGGAGGAGCGTGCGAGAACGGAAACTGAGAGTGCGAAGGCGCCTCTGGAACTCACCACGCAGCAGCTTCAGAACCTGATGTACGAGAAGAGTCACTACGTGAAGGCGATAAAGGCGTGTAACGATTTCAAGTCCAAGTATCCTGATATTGAGGTGGTGTCGGAGGGCGAGTTTTTTCGTGACGCGCCGCAGGATATGAAGGACTCCGTTTTGTGCAGTCACAGTGAACATAATCTCGTGCTGAAGAGACTCAATTTTGAGTTATTTCAGGTGAGTTGCATTTGCCTATTTTTCTTTTATTGAATCAGACTTAGTTAGGAGTTGTTAAAGCCTTAGGAGTTAGTAAGGTTTGAAATAATCAGACTTAGTTTCTAATTGTTAAAGCCGCAGGATTGAGGAAGGTTTGAAGTTTCTAGTTTTTTTTTTTTTGTCCAATAAAGGAACCAAAAGGATGGAACTATTTAATTTCCAGATGTTGGTAAATGTTGAATTGTACTATTGTGGCCATGGATGGTTTTGCTTCCGGCACAAGTTTTGTATTGATAAACTAGCATGTTCTTTAAAAGAAGGATCGCAGGGTAAATAGATGGTGGCGCCCTGTGTCAACCTGTCTCTGTATTTGAGAGAAGTATACGGTTATGTATAAATATAAATATGTAATAGATTAAAGATACTTGACTTGATACTTTGTGGATGAACGGTTTGAGAGGAAGTTCTGTATGAATTTTCCTACTAAATGAGTGTTGACATTTAGATTGGTCATTTAATGAGCATCTATACCTACAATGTTAAACTTCAAGCTGGGAAGTTCATTGTTCCATTAATTTATATTTAAAGCTTGTTGTGGTAATTTGGATTTTTTGTGTTTTTTCTTGTTAATGGTGATACAAATGTGCTTATACTTATATTTGCAATGTTGAATCAGCGCAAAGAGCTCTGCAAGCTTCATGACAAACTGGAGCAGAAAAAGAAAGCCCTTCTGGAGACAATTGCAAACCGAAAGAAGTTCTTGTCTAGCCTCCCTTCACATCTCAAGTCTCTTAAGAAAGCATCCTTGCCAGTGCAAAATCAACTAGGAGTTCAGCATACTAAGAAACTAAAGCGGCATCATTCAGCAGAGCTGCTTCCACCACCTCTTTATGTTATTTATTCACAGCTGTTGGCTCAAAAGGAGGCGTTTGGAGAATCTATTGATGTGGAGATTGTAGGAAGTGTCAAAGATGCTCAATCTTTTGCCCACATTCAAGCTCACAAGGACACTGGTAATTGATAGTTGATGTATCAATTCTAGCATTTTATTGATTGGGATCTATGTTATCAGTTATCCAGTACTATTTTGCTAGACTATAAATTTCAACGTTTCAGTATCTTGCAGATGATTCAACCCCAAACCCTGAATATCACTCCTATATATTATCTGGAATATTAGCTGCTGTATAAAATAGTTTATCAAATAGTTTCAACACTGATCAATGGATAATGAGTAAAGGGAAAGAAGTTTATTGCTAGATTTAAAGTACCATTCTGATTATTATGGTATTCACTCATGTACCTTTTAATATTTTCCATTTTTCTTAATTTTTCTGGTGTGGTTTTATCTCTCAGGCATTTCCACTGCTGTAGAGAGTCCCAAATTGGAAAATGATGAACCTGATGTAGAAGATGGTCAGAGACTGAGTAAAAGGCCAAGGAGGTTTCAGGGCAAGGAGAGCCTTGACCAGGCAGGAATATTTCAAGTTCACCCACTTACCGTCAATCTCCATATCTGTGATGACGAGGTCTCTTATTCAGAGTCTGCAAAACTCATTACTCTAAATTTTGAGTACTTGATGCAGTTGAATATTATATGTGTCGGGATCAAAGCATCTAATGATGGTCCTGAAAATGACATCTTAGGCAATTTATTCCCTGATGACACAGGTCTCGAGCTTCCTCACCAGGTTTGGGCATCTTGTTTACATGTTGACGCGTCCTTAATCTGTCTATCTTCAACTTTCATTTATTCTATCCCCTTTGCATTTATATGCCATTTGTTTTTGTTTGGATGGCGATGCAGTCAGCTAAGCTCTATGTTGGGGATGCTGTAATGTTCAATCGCGATAGAACTTCACGTCCTTACAAATGGGCTCAGCATCTGGCAGGTATTGATTTCTTGCCCGAGGTTGCTCCCTTGCTGCTTGCCAGACGTGAAACTGCAGACAATGGTGAAGGCGCCAAAGGTGACGATTTCTTACCGAGTCTTTCACAATATCGCCAGCATAACCGATTACAGACAGTTCTGCAGAAAATTCGTTCAAGGATAAAAGCACGTTTGGTTCTTCTTCAATAACGAGTTATTGTTCTTGTATGTTTACAGTTTTAGAATAGGAAGTACCCTCCTGGGTGTTCATTGAACTGAAAATAATGCAGTCAACCAAAAAGCTTGCTTTCGGTTTGTGTTTTGGTTGTATTATTGTAACTGGCATCTTAGTATTTTGGTCTACCTGCTGTAAATCCTTGTAACTTATCTTTTTTAGGATTTTGTTTTTTATCCCTTTGTTCAAATTACATTTCATTTTGGAGGATCCATAGTATCATGCTCGTAAGTGTGGCTTTTGATGATTACTACTTCATGAAGAAATATTAAAGATTAGATTATTATTATAAACATTAATGTCAATATCAAATCCAAGATTAAGTGCTCAAGAGATTTAAGCCACTTCTACATGCACTGTCACCTTGATAAAAAACATTAATTAATTAAAAAAGAAAACTAATTTTCTTATTTCAAGCAATCTTTACTATTTATTTTAAAATGATTAAAATCATTTGAAAACTTCCTAAATGTTTTTTTACTACTATTTTTAAGACAGTTGTTAATAATTAAACCCCTATTAGTTACTTGTAATGGAATGAATATGGATGACGACGATGCTCTTCTAGTTTATGAATATTCCAGCCAAAGAAAGAAACAATGAGGAAGCAGAGTGGATAACGAAGGTTAAGGAACAATTCTTCTGTCATTCAGAAGTCAAATGTTAAAAACAAAATGCTGAAGTTTTGGAATCCATATATTTATATGCTTTTTCCAGTAAAAGTCTACCATGGTGACTACACTCATACGCAATAGATGATTTCTTTATTCAGCAGATAATATCCAAAAGCACAAGACCAGGACTAACTGCATTATAAGCATACAAATTCCAGTCATATATAGTTTCTATATATCTAGCTAAAGCAATAATTGTTCAACCTTTCCCTCAAGTTTGAACAATTCTATGTCTCCGTTTGGGTTATTGTGGGTACTCCCTTTACTGTTTCTCTGGGTGGTGTGGTCAGAAGCTATTACTAATGCAAATGATTATGAGAGCTCAATATTGAAGTCGAAGGTTGTCGTGAACATTGGAGCAGCCATAGAGTTGAATTCTCGTGTGGGGAAGGAACAGAAGACAGCAATGGAAGTTGCAGTTGAAGATGTGAATCAACAGAATTCCTACGAGCTTGCCTTGAACTACAGTTATAACATTCATCGGAACCCGGGTAATTTTCAATTACTTCACTTCAAACTCTTCTCAAACTCAACCTCCATAACTAAATCATCTACTTTAAGCTCAAAACAAATACTCCTACTTAATTCAATAACAATTATTAAAAATTGGTTCTAATGATTTGTAAAAGTGGGATTCAAGTTCAACATGTATTGAAAAATGGAATTGGCATAAAACAAACACAACAATCTAAGTTAATAACGCTGAAAATAAAAGTATATAATTTAAATCATACAAAAATAAATTCATTTCAAATTTTAAAGTAACTAGAGTGTAAAAATTAGAAAAAAAAAATCTTGTCTTAAACTATATATAATTAAAATTATTATCACAAAGTAAGCATAAAATCACTATACATGGAGTAGAGACCATTTTTGCAAGAAAATTAAATCAGTCATACTTTTGAAAAATCTGAATCCTTCATTAGCTAAAAGACAACAATTTATCTTCTTTCAAGGTTTCTCATACTAAATTAGTGTGATTTCCTTGTCAAATGATCGATTTAGTATACCTTGCAAATATTTTATCAGATCGATGTTATAATTGAGCATATTATTAATTAACAAGGTGGTATTAAAAAATGCCGTCTCATTGATATTTTTCAATCTAAAAATGAGGAACTGCTTTAAAAATATGAGACAACTTTAATCTAAAAAATAAAACTTAAAAATTTATCATGCAAGTTGCGTATTTCAAAGAGTTCAATTTATTTTTTCAAAAATAAACTTAATAATGATAAACTATTACGTCTTAGTAATGTCACCGAGTAAAATGTGAGATAGCAAACGTAATTTCAAAAATTGATTATTATTTTTTTAATTTCATGATTTTAAAAAGTAACCAATTTTCCTTTAAATTAAAAATAATAATAGAAGAGTTATTATTAGAACAACTAGATAAACATCATGGAACAAGAGGAATTCATATTTCCTGTACTACTACTTCCATGATTTTCTATATATATGTGTACTGTGTTATGATCCTATTTTTTAACTTTCAGTTGAAAAAAAAATTCCACAACCATTTTTTTTTAAATTTTATAATTGATATTATGAAATATAGTTTTTAAATGAAAAGGATGATCAAAAAATTTATAGAACGAGAAAGAAATATTCCATTTTTTTCCAAGTAACTTATTGTTCAGGATTCATTTTTTCATGCAACTACGTAGATCTTTCAAACAGCAAACAAGTGCAAGTTGTGGTAGGAACAAAACTCGATGCAGCAACGTTGTTCCTCTCGATTGATGAAAACTCAAAGGATGTCCCCATCATATCTCTAACCTCAACAGCTAGTCCAGAAATAGCTTCAATCCCATTGCCACACTTCATCCAAATGGGTTATGATGTGACCCTTCACATGCACTGCATTGCATGCATCATACACCAATTCCATTGGCCAAAGGTCACAGCCATTTACGAACACAACAACCTCTTTGCCTCTCATTCAGAGATTCTGACAACACTCTCTTACTCTCTACGCCTAGTCAATGCTGAAATCGAACACCATGTAGCTTTTCCTTCAATGGCCATTCTTTCAAACCCAATCCAGACCATAGAACAAGAGCTTACAAGGCTCAAGAACAGGAGCAATAGGGTGTTCTTGCTTATTCAATCTTCCTTGGAGTTTGCCACCTTGCTGTTTGAGAAGGCAAAGGAAATGGGAATGATGGAAAAAGGGTCGGTGTGTATCATTGCAGATGATGTAGCTAACCACCTTGATTCCCTTGATTCTTCTGCCACTTTCAACATGCAAGGCGTCATAGGGTGCAAAACCAACTTCATGGAAAGGAGTCAAACGTTCAAACGTTTCAAGTCCATGTTTAGGAGAAAGTTTGTGTTGGAATACCCTGAAGAAGAAAGATCTCAACCGAGTTTCTTTGCTCTTAGGGCTTATGATGCTGTTTGGACTATTGCCAAAGCCTTGGAGATTTCACAAGGAAACTTTTCCTTATCAGAAAATATATTGCATAGTGATCAAGAGGGCCTTAGTGGGAAGATAAGGTTCAAAGGCAGAATGTTATTGGGACCACCAAGCTTTAAGATTGTCAATGTTATTGGAAAAGGTTACAAAGAGTTAGCATATTGGTCAATGGAGTGTGGTTTGAGTGAGAGCCTTGTTGAGCATTAGGTGGTGAACACAACAACAACTAGTGCTGGTTCTGCTAGAATGCTTTTAGGTTCTGTGGATTGGCCTGGTGGGTTGAAAACAGTTCCAAAAGGTTGGGTGTACAATAGCACTGAGGGAAAGCCTTTGAAAATTGGTGTTCCTGCTGATGATCCATGTCCTCAGTTTGTGAATGTGAGCCATGATCAGAGACTGAATGAAACCCAATTCACTGGTTTCTCAATCAATGTTTTTGAATCAGTTGTGCAACGCCTGCCTTATCACCTGCCTTTTGTTTTTGTGCCATTTTATGGCTCTTATGATCAGATAGTTGAACAAGTGAACAATAAGGTAAAATCATTATCCATGCTGATTAAGATCATGATCAGAAAAACTTCTCAATACCCCTTATAAAAAAATAAAATAAGAAGTTAAATTAGCTAAGTTTAAAAGTTAATTTTAATTTATGAGAGATGTTTAGTTCATGTTACCTTCAAACATTTCGCATAATAACTGTGTTGGAACCGAATTGATAATCTGGTATAATGTGTGTTTCTAATGCAGTACCTTGATGCTGCTGTGGGGGATATCCAAGTGGTGGAACATAGATATGCATTTGCTGAATTCAGCCATCCATATATTGAATCTGGCATAGCCATGGTAGTGAAAGTAAAGCCAGATAGATCCAAAGAAACCTGGATGTTCATGGACGCTTTCACAAAAGAAATGTGGATGTTAATGGCAGCAATGCATCTGTTCATAGCCTTTGTAATATGGTTCATTGAAGGTGAAAACAATTCGGAGCTGAAGAGTTTAGGGGCCATTCTCTGGTTTTCTGTCACCACATTATTCTTTATACATAGTAAGTCACACTAGTGAGACTCTAAACTCCTTTATATTGTGCTGATTGTAGAAACAAATAGTACAATGAACAACACATTACATTACATATATACTTACACTTGTGACATTTGTGATATGTAGGAGAACCTGTGAATAGCAACTTGGCCAGAGTGGTGCTAGCACCTTGGTTATTTGCTATTCTGATAGTGACTCAAAGTTTTACAGCGAGCCTTTCATCCATGATGACAGTGTCCCATCTTGAACCAGCTGTGCCTGATATAGAAACACTGCTGAGGACAAATGCAATCATAGGGTGCAACAAGAACACTTTTTTGGTCCATTACTTAGTTGATAAACTCAAATTCAATCCACAGAATATCAGGGTCTTTGACTCCATCCATGACTTCCCAAGAGCCTTTGAGAACAAAGAAATTATGGCTTCTTTTACCATTGCCCCTCATGCTGATGTCTTCCTAGCTACTTATTGCAAAGGGTACATCAAAGCAGGACCTAACTTGAAGCTTGGTGGATTAGGCTTTGTAAGTTTCTCTTCTCATCATCTTCGTGTATGTATATCTGTTAGGTATTCAAGTGTGAGTCTAGTTTTACATTGAATAAAAATAAGAAAGTTAAATAAACATATGAAAAAGAAAACCTACAAATTCAATATTTTAAGATTTTAGATTAAAAGTGATTTCATTATGTTATGTAGATTTGATTCATGTTTCATTCTTATTGAATATGTTAGATTGAAAATTTGCTTCATTATTATCCCTTAATTAGAATATCGAAATTTTGTAATTTGGTAGACTAAATTATCTGCTACTACTCAAATGAGTTACTTTCATTACTTTCTGATATCCTTTCTCTTTGATTGATGAAGGCATTTCCAAAAGGTTCACGTTTAGCGATTGACATGTCCAGAGCAACCTTAAAAGCCATTGAAAGTGGAGAAGTGCAAAAGTTAGAGAAGAAAATGTTGTCAACAACTAATTGTGGATCTCCAAACAACAAAATACAAAATGAACAACTTGGTTTTCAACCTTTCTTTGGCTTATTTTGCATTTGTGGAACCATTGCTCTCATAGGTTTATTGGCAACCATGGCTCACTTTGTTAAAAGGAAAGCACAAACATTTATGAATCACATATTATTGTCACAGTTACAAAGAGGATTGCAAATAATCAAACTTCTTGCTCAACAGCATCTATACAAGTACAGAAGGAGTGCACCTGTCCCAGATGCAAATAGTAGAGAGAATGTATCTCATAACATTGAGCTAGCTACACCAAGCATTGAGTTTCCAATTAACTACAACACATGACACATCAACTATACTTTAGAAAGTTATTTATTATAGAAATAATAGATGAGTAGATTCACATATTCTTTATGTTGTAATTGTTTAATTTATGTTTTTTGTGGATATATAACTAATTACTCTACATTAGGTGATTAGTAATGTATATTCCCATCTCAAAGTTTATTCAAGATTAATTATAAAATTTCTAAGTGATGCATTACTAAAATGTGGTCGGATCTTGTTTTTATTGGCAATATCTATTTATTCCTTTGAGCTATTCTCAATTGTGTAGTCTCATTCTTGTACAACCTTTAAATCTCTATTAGTTAGATGTTTAAATCAATAATTACCATTGGGGTGTTGCATTCTACACCTCCATGTTTTTAAAAATACACCCTAGTGAAATTACAAAATTGTTTCTTAAAAGTGTATTTCAAAGTTTTACATTGTGGTATGTATTTTTTGAATTGAGAAATACGTTTCAAAATGTATTAACACATTTCATAAATTCGATATCTTTTTATAGAATTGAAAATATCTTATACAATTTAAAATATATTAACAAATCAATTATGTCTAGATATAAAGTATTTCTTTTATTAAAGTAATATATTTTTCCATTATAATACATTTTCAAAATGGAATTTTTATTTTATATTTTAGAATATCTGTTTTGGAATACAATTTTGTATCGAAATGAATAATCTAAAATACAAAATAAAAAATACATTTTAAAATATATAATTGAAAATGTAAAATAAATAAATGTATTTTAGAATGTATATTTTAAAATTAAAAAAAAAATATATATATATATCCTGATATATTTCATAATTCAAGTTTCAGAAGTATAAAATTGAAATTTTAATTTCTATGGGATGTACTTCAAATTTAAGGGGATGCAGAGTCCTCACCCTTGTCTTCACTAGCACCCACGATGTTACACCAAGCCCAACTTTTAGGAACATATCACCTAAACTCCATTATGTATAATAATGCGTATTTGCTTTTATCTTTATTTTTGGATAAACTAATCAGCTAATAAACCAAAATATACCTATCTCTGATACATAGTAGTTGGAAACTCAATCTTAATGCTAGCACTTTTGCATTAGACTACTATAAATATAGTGTTTAAAGAAAAAAAAAATTGAATTAATCTACCTGAACACAGTTTTAACTAAATTAAAGCTTTTATCAACAAAATCAATCCATGGGCTAAAAATAGAATTGGGTTATGATTTTCGATGGCCCATATACCATTTTCATGACTGAATGATAAGAATGAGTTGTTGAATTGAAATGTTGAACATTCTTCCAGAAAAAGGTTGAATATTGACCACTAAAAACTATTTGGGATAGCGATCATATATAAATTAACATAAAAGTATCAAACAGGGTTGAATCAGTCACATCTTTTATATTTCAATCTTTATTTATTTTTTTTATAATTTTTTTCCCAATACTTAACTATGATATATTACTTTTACCATTAAAAGAAAAAGGCTAAAATGAGAGCAAAAATAATTTATCACTAGATAGTAGTGTGACAAAAACAGAGAAGGGTCCTTGTGAAGATATTGAAGAAAAGGAAAGAGGGGTTTGGCGTTAGTCAGGGTCCACTCCAAAGGTTGGTGCAATGCATGCGTGAAACTCACGCAAAATTCCAAGAAGGTGAATCTCGTCTTTCTATTCTATTCCATTCCATATGCATATGGATCTCCGCCGACAATACCGTTTATTTTTTTTTTCTCTCTCTCAAAGTCAAAATCAGATTGTACAATAATCATATGCTTCCAAAAGATTCCAATAAATAAAATTACCGATATAAACTATATAATTATTTTTAATTTTAATTAATATAAGATCAAATAATAACAGTCCATTTATTAAATAATTCCGCAACATTTTATAAAATAAAAAAAAAAAGAAAAAAAGCCGTGAAGAAGCGACAACTCAGAGTTATAATACAGCTTGCTACAGCTTGGATACATTTTGGCAAGTACTAGCTCATTTCATTTCATTGCCCACTCACACCAACAACACCAGCTACAGCACCGGCACTACCATCTACCATAACCGTTGACGCGTGCATATTCTTCCTTGCTCCACACGTCACATCGTGTTCTCGCCGATTCGCTCCAGCGCGGCGTCGCAGATCTCATCATCGCTGATCCAATGGACGGTTACGATGGAACCGTGAGGCTCGGCGCTATTAACCTCAGACACGATCGCGCTGATTTTGACTCTGGCCCCGACGTTTCGGTCTCCTCGCCGGTCACGCGGCAGAAAGCAGCGGCGGCCAAGCAGTTCATCGAGAATCATTATAAGAATTATCTCCAAGGATTGCAGGATCGCAAAGACAGGTTTCACTACTATTACTACGCTACCTACGTCACCTAACTCTCTCACCTACCTATTCATTCCTAATTACTGTACTATATTTCTTTCTCTATTGTACTATATATCTTCCTCTATTGCATCCATCGTTTAATGATTCTGCACTGAAATTCTGCACACTGTCAGGATCGAGATTTGTCGTATTTGAATGTTCCTATGTTCCTCACCGATAACGTGTTAGTCTTATTGTATTGGAGTCTCTGTTTTAATACTCTGGTTTGGGAATAGAGTCTCTCGTAGCTTGCAGCACAAGAATTCTCATGTTTATACTTATACTCACACACACGAATCATTTAATATTTTTTAAGGTTGAATTGAATTTTCATAGATTTGGTCTTGTTGAGTAAGTTTATGTTGATGATGATACTTTATTGAACTAATATTATATTATTGTTAAAACTTAGAAAGTTAGTTTGATGTTGATTAATGATGCTATTACTATGTATGTCTAATGATATATCTAGGATTTGGTATATATGATTACTGATAAAGGGAAATGACATGATTGGAATTGGTCATGATGTAGGTGGATACCTAATTAGATACCATATGCATTCTGTTTCAGGCGCAGGGCTCTGCAGAGGAAAGTGCAAGAATCTCAGATACCGGTTGAGGAGAAGGAGGAAATGATGAGGAACTTGGAGCGCAGAGAAACTGAGTACATGAGGCTTCAGAGACGCAAGATTGGGATTGACGACTTCGAACAATTGACTGTGATTGGGAAAGGTGCTTTCGGTGAGGTATGCAAATTTAATCTGCATGAACATTTGGTTCCTTCTGATGGCGTGTTCATTGATACCTTTGAGAAAATGTAGGTGAGGCTATGTCGTGCTAAAAATACTGGGGAGATTTTTGCCATGAAGAAATTGAAGAAGTCAGAGATGCTTAGTCGCGGACAGGTACCAGCTACCAGACTTAGTGCATTATACGTCAATGTATTGATTGATCTTATAATCATACAAGTTATTGCATGAAACAAGCAAAATTCACAGTCAAGGTTTTAGAAAATGGTCTGCCACTTTGATTTCAAGTGTTAGGTCAAACTTTTTTTTTACTCTTTCTGACAGCAACTGTGGCCACATGACATTTCTTTGCAATTTCTGGCAATGTTAGGGATCGCATCTTTAATTTAGAAAGCCTTGTGATATTCACAATTCATTGGCATTTTCCTCCATTCAATTGATTGCATTAATTCTCCCAATTGAACTGATTTTTGGTATGATGTTTTGACTCTTGTTATATATTTATATATATATGGTAAAATTAGAATTTGACACTCAACATTAAGTGATCTAGCCTGCATCATATCATCACTTAATTGTAATTTAGCTACTACAATATGAATACTTTTATTTTATGTAATTTTTTGAATGGTTAACCTGTTTAGTTCGTAGGCAGTTATTTCAACTTTCCGTATAGTGGAAAACAAAGTGGTGGTCAGTAGATAATATCCACTTGAGGTTTTGTGGCCATCTCATTTTCCTTTGTTGGGAAGGCATTTTAAAATGAAAACAACTTGCTTCTTTCATATACCTTCCTGCTGTTTCCAGCAGCTGAAGCCATTTGTCATCATTGGAAAAAAATGCAATTAAAACATCCATTTTTGTATGAGCTAAGGGCTCAATTATGTTAGGGATTAAAAATTTCAATACAAGTAGACAAAAAAAGTCTTTAGGAGTTATTCTTACCTTTGGGCTCAATTTGTGTGCTTCTTTTGATATCATGATATTGATCTAATTTAGGTGGAACATGTTCGATCTGAGAGAAACTTACTGGCAGAGGTTGATAGCAGATGCATAGTAAAACTCCATTATTCATTCCAAGACTCCGATTTCCTTTATCTCATCATGGAATATCTACCTGGTGGTGACATTATGACATTGTTAATGAGAGAAGATATTCTTTCTGAAGGAGTTGCTCGCTTCTACATTGCTGAAAGCATTCTTGCTATTAACTCAATACATCAACACAACTATGTACATAGGTATGTGGCTATTATCACACTGTTCAGTTTTTGTTCTATTGGCAGCCGATAGTATCCCTCACCTGTGGCATAAGGCTTTTTCTGGTGTTGTTGGCAGTCGATCTTGTAGCCTCTATGATTTCAGAGCAGACAGTGTGTTATATCTTTGTTAGACCAAGCCATGAGCTATGATGAACCATACAAGTGTTCTTTGCCCCCACTGCTTGCAGCCTCTTGTAGCCTCTTTATGCACAAGAGGCTACAAGCAGTGGGGCAAAGAACACTGTATGGCTCAACATGGCTCATGGCTTGGTCTAACAAAGATATAACACACTGTCTGCTCTGAAATCATCTAAAAACAGTATTCTTAGATGCATGCAGCTTACCACTCTCTGCAAGGAATGCAGATTATGTGATCAATTTATATTTATCTTTTGAGATTGTAAAAGACTAAATTCATTTTTATTCCACTTTTATGCTATTGTGAATGATGAATATAAAAAGATGGTACAGTGAATTGGTTTATCATTAATGTTAAGAAAATCTTGAGGTGATAAAAATTTATAATAATGATTCTGGAGAAAGATTTCAAATTTTTTGCAAGTAAATAAATTCTCTCTAGTGAAATAAATGAGTGTAATTATACTCAGTCCAAGATATTCTGCTTGTGTAGGGATATTAAACCAGATAACCTGATACTGGACAAAAATGGTCATTTGAAGCTTTCAGATTTTGGCTTATGTAAGCCTCTTGATGATAAGTATTCGACAATTTTATTGGAAAATGAAGATCTTACCGGTCAAGAATCAACTAGTGAAACTGAAGCATATTCTACCTCTCCTTGGTTGATGCCAAAGGAGCAATTACAGCAGTGGAAACGTAACCGGCGTGCATTGGTACGTCTCTACCCCATTTCATGTTCCTTAGTGGGTATTAACTATTATTGGCATAATATACAAATAGTCAAAAGTATATTGCGTAATGACTAAATGTGTTATTTTGTGTTCAAATCAGTTTATAATCAAATATTTCTGGGAGAGATTAAAAAAGGCAGCAACTAATTAGAAAAGAAAAAATGCTCTAGATGATATTTGAAATTTATTATGTTACTAGCTTCTGAGGTGTAATTTTAAGTGGTAGTTCGTTTGATATACGAAATCTGTTCATTCTTACCGACTTGTACCCTTGTCAGGCATACTCAACTGTTGGAACTCTTGATTATATGGCACCCGAAGTTTTGCTCAAGAAGGGCTATGGAATAGAATGCGATTGGTGGTCTCTTGGGGCAATCCTGTATGAGATGCTGATTGGGTATCCTCCATTTTGTTCTGACGATCCAAGGATGGCCTGTCGTAAGGTATTATGATTGATTCTCTTATTTTCTTCATATCTAAAATTTTTTCATAATAACCCAGTGTTTCTGTATTGTGCCAGATTGTTAACTGGAAAACATGCCTGAAATTCCCAGAAGAGCCCAAGATATCAGTTGAAGCAAAGGATTTGATCTGTCGCTTACTATGTGATGTTGACTCAAGACTAGGAACCAGAGGAGTGGAAGAAATAAAGGTGACAACTCTTATTGGTAGCCTGTGTTTTTTGACGATTCCTTCAAATACTGGAGTAACCTTATTTCTAATTCGGTTCTCCAGTCTCGAGCTATTCATTGTGGGAATGTTTCAATGTTGTGCCCTTAAAGTTATGTGTTAGTGTTATGCCCTGATAATCTGCATAAGTCCTCTCTTAACAAATCTGTACTTGATTTTTCAGGCTCATCCATGGTTCAAGGGTGTTCAGTGGGACATGCTTTATGAATTAGAAGCTGCTTATAAGCCTACAGTAACTGGGGATTTAGATACCCAAAATTTTGAGAAGTTTCCTGAAGTAAGTATATATTACATAAAATTTTATGCATTGGAAATGAGTAAAATTTATTCATATACATTATTATGCATGTGAAAGATAGTATCTCTTAGAAAGTGCATTTAGACTTAACTCAACCCCACAAAATCGGTTTGTAAGATGAGTTAACACTTATGTACTATAATTTGACCATATTTCTAGTTGATATGGAATCTCGAACACCCTTCCTCACGCCGACAATTAAATATTTCAAACATAGAACTAGATATTTGTGACGGTGATAACGGGTAACACGATAGGTCCAACAAATCTTGTTAGGATAAACTATGATGTCATTTTAGATAGTTAATTTAGGTCTAACTCAATCCTACAAAATCAGCTTCCAAGATGAGATTTTCACCGGTTTATATATAATATTTGACAATATCTTTAGTCAATGTGAGATATTCAATAGAATCTTTGAAGATTTAATCATATGTGTTCTCTCAATTTCTATGTTCATCTTCATCATAAAGAACAACTTTTCTTCCTACTACTGTTTATATGTTCTACATAAGGGTTCTTGCCTAGACAAAGAGGTCCACTATACAGAATGCCCAACATGAAATTCACATTTTTTAAGAAGACTGGGTTTTATATGGAACAAGCATACGACCCAAGTGTTTCTTTGTATCTATAAATATTAATATAAATTGTTTGCAGTGACAGTTGTAAACAAATTCTTTAAACTGGTGCTGTAAGAATTGACATTTTTTCAAAATAACAAAAATAAATGATGACTATATAAGGTCATGTATTTATTATTTTGTTGAGAATTGTTTCCCCAATCTTTTATTGATTGTGGTTTTCCTAGAGTGTTATTTGGCCGCCATACCTTCTGATTTGTTCTCATTTACTGACAATGAGTCAATGATAGAATAATTTTCAATATTGAACCGTGTAGGCTATTTATGTCTCGTGTTTTTTATACTTTCTGAAGTCTAATGATTCTAAAACACACCTAAACTAATGATTTCAATCATTGGCAGGTAGATGGCCCACCATCTGTAACAGCAACTGTCGGACCTTGGCGGAAGGTAATTTGTTTTCTTAAGCTTGTATTTTATCTAGATTGTTGGTAAGAGCTTACTTGCTTGTCTTGTTCATGGCAAACATAGGTATGTCAGTGTGCAGGCAAACTGTAAACATGACAAAAAGACTTCATTTCGTTGCACCATATCTTTAACCATTAACTTTGATTGATTTCTTTTTTTAATTATTATAGTCATAGGTTAGTGCACTACTTTTTTGGATGTGGAGGCAAATATTTGTTTTAATGTTATTTTGATTATGAGTACTGTATACTCTGCTGGTTGAGTAAACTATAAATTTTTCAAACAAAGTAAGGTCTATATGTTGAGTTAACGGGATTTTATATTTTATTGTCTAGATTATTTTCTCTTGAAACTCTGATTCAGCAGCTTTTCAAATGTACCACGGCTGCTGTTGTCTTTAACTTTTCCTGTAATTAGCACATATCTGTTTTCAGGTGCTAGGTGAGCGTGCAAAGATAAAGAAAACTTTATATTTGAACCATTTCTGTTGTCTTCTGATTTCCAGCTTCTTTGACGAGTAATTTACTATTTATTTAAAATTGCAATGCTAATGATATTTTATTTTGTTTATGATGCTCTTGTAGATGCTGACATCCAAAGATAACAATTTCATTGGATATACTTTTAAGAAGTCAGACATACTTAAATCACTTGAAAGTTCAGGTATGCAACTTACGGCAAGTCATCTTCTTAGTGACTACCTGGATTTAGATTTGTTTGAAGTAAGAAAGCTGGTATAGTTCATGCTGAAATCCTTGGGTGGAACCTGAAAATATTTACTAGAACAACTTAAATGGGGATGAAACGATCACGTTTGCTGATTTAATCTGTTCTGGAATTGGCAGCTGTTACACATTGTCTGTATGGTTTAGAGAGGATGTGTTTTGATGATGATTTAAGAATGATGAGGATGTTTGGGGAAGATATTTTTTGATATTTTTTGTTTTCAGATGTTCTGGGTGTTTTATTTTATGTTTAGGATCATAACTGAGATTTGTAAAATTTCTTTTTCAGTCTTTTGAATTTCATGATCCTTTTTCTAGCCATTTGATTTATTTTTTTACAATCAAACTAAATTAAGTATGTTCCTGCAACTTTTCACCAAACTTATCCAAACAAATACTGAGTATAATATATTATAATAATAAATTATTTCAATAGTTTAATTTTTGTAATTACCCCTAAATCTATTTGATACTACCATTGAATGAGGAAGTACATTGACTATGACATTAAGGCTAAGAAATACTTTTTCTATCTAAGATCAATTTCACAATTCAAAAGTATGAGATGAAATAGAATAATGATTCTCCTTTTGTAGGCATGCCCAAAGAAGATACTAAAATAAAGAAAAACCACCTTGGGATGACTAAGAGCATGACAGATACTTTCTGACTAAAATTTATCTTTTGTTACAAGTATTCAAACATTAATTTTCAGATTTTACATAATATTCTGCAGATGTAGATATCAAAGAAAATGGATCATCAAGAGCCCCTTCATTGATTACCTTGTTAGGTATGAATAACTATTCTTAATGCACATATACAATGTATTGTTTAGGTATGAATAGCTATTCTTAATGCGCAAGACATGCACGCCTTCTGATGTAATAATGTGTTGTGGTTATGCAGGTCAGATTGATTTGCAAGATACTGTCATACCAGAATCTGACCAGAAACCAGAAGCTTGAATCAAACTAACTTGTTTTACTTTATTGGATCTTGTATTCTATTCTTTGTGCTTGGCGTTTGAAGGTTGTAGATGACTGAATCTTAGCAAGCATGTCCATAATTCAATTACAGGGATCTGGATAATGGAGTAAGGTCATCATGGATCATGGTAGGGTTAATACCATGGAACTCAGTCACCATGATATTATCCTTAACATGAAGTGAGACCGGTGCTATACTACTCCTTTTCAGTTTCCTGAGATCCAAGCATTTATGATGTTGTTAAGTAATGAAAATTTTGTGTTTATTATTTATTTTCTTTTTGTATACAAATTTTTTGATCAAATTTTTTGCCACCAGTAGCGTGTTTAGTATATAGATTGCCACACCCTTGATTCCCTGCATTCTACCAGTACTAATACAGTTATATATTTTGGAGCAAAGACTGAAAAACTTCATCTTGACTGACTAATAATTTTCAGGAAAAAAGAAAAGGAAAACAAAATTCTTGGAGTGTCAAAGACCTTTGTGAGCCTGTTTGAGCACACGGCTACATCAAAGCACACGGCTACATCAAAGAGCAGCACCTTAAGTGATGTGATTATGTTAATGTGAATATTAACACTTCCATTTAAAATTGCTGACCAAAACATTTGATTTCACCCTCACAAGTTTTGAAAGTTATTTTTTTTCTACTAAATCTAAAAATTTTAAGCTGCTAAAATCATTTATTGCTCTAAATCTGTCCTAAAATCATAATATTTATAAAAAATCTATAACTTTTAAACTGCTAAAATCATTTCTTTCCCTAAATCTGTTCTAAAATGATAATTTTTTTTTAGAAAATAAAGATTTGGTCTTGATAAAGTAAAATTGATAAAACTTATTTCAGTACTTTAAAAATTAGAAATTTAATTTTGAAAGAAAATTGAGGGATTAAATTCATACATTAAATGTTTCAGATGAACTAATATGTTATTAATGAGTAGCAATTATATATTATGGCATATATTGTGAAAGTATTTTTTTCTTTTTTTAACTAATTTTGTGAGGTTTTTTCTTGACAGAAGTACTTTGAAAAGTTATTATTGTTAAAGTGATTGTAAAATTAAACCTAAGATATTCTCATATTTACTATGTTTCTTGATATTGTTGACTTATAGATACATTATTAACTTTGCGTATGAAAATGTTTGGTAGTTATCATAATTTGAGTTTCATTCTCAATTAAGAGATATTGTTGTCATTATATTCCTTTCTTTGTAAATAATGATAACAAGGAAGGAAGTGTTTTAGTTTTTCAGGTATATATGAAAATGAGGTATAGTTTTAATTGTTTTATATAGGTGCAGACATGTGCGGATACCGTAAAGATAATGTAACTAAAAATTAACATAAGATATTTTGTATGTCTAAGTCTTTTAGATATTTTATTTAATTTATTAAAAAATGGTGGAAAAAGGTTATAACCAAAATGTTCTTAGTTTATCAAAATCTGACATTTCTTTCCTTTTGCAAAAGAAGGTATATTATTCTTGAAAAAGACATTTCTGAAAAACCTCATCATGTATATCTTCAAACAAATCCAACCGAAGGCTTAAACTGAAGGGGAAGAGCATCATGGTCCAGGCATAAAATGGATCCGATGTTCTAGCAGGATGCTTCATATCATCATGTGTTTTTCATCCATGGACCCACTCTATATCTCTCGTGATCTTTGTTGATAATTTTGTTTATTTATTTGTTTTTGATTTTCAGCTGGCAGTAACGAATAGGATGAGTCCTATGACAGTGTGTCCGCCGTTGTTTTCTATACGGCCCACAGATACCTCATTTCTTTTCCCTAATAATTTCTCTCAAATACAATCTACAAATTTCAAATAATTTGACTTAAATTCTACGTCACCCTATCTAAATTATTGTTTTTCATTTATTGACGCTTAACCAAATGAAAAAAAATAAAAAATAAAAGATCCAATTTGATTGAAATTAAACTATCTAGCAGTATTTCAACTTCTGGTGGGTGTAAGCTTCAAAAATATCACCTTTCCAAACAAAAGTAAACTTTATTTTTTATTTTCAAATAAAAATTTAAATATAATTAATTTTGAAACGAACAAGTCAAGACTCAATATACAAAATTCCTGTTTTGAAATCAAGAGGAGCAGATAATATCAGATACTGAGATGTAACTTTACTAGATTTCTTAAAAAACAAGTTTCCAAAAGTAGAAGTACAGCAATAAAATATCCAAGAGGGTGGAAGGAATAGAACAGGAAGGAGGTGGTAGATTTTTAATATGACTTGTTATAAGATAAAGAATGTGAGGAAGCAAAATAAGAGATATTTTGGATGGGCAGATGAAAATATCTCTATGCTAATGTAGCCTGACGGTGACGTGGCGACGGGCTGGCCCCATGACACGTGTAAAAGCGCAGACAACTGTATTCCCTTTTTGTTCCCCATCACCGCCCCTTTCTCTCCTCATATTCATTCATTCCTTCACCTCTCGATTTCCCATTGCACACAAAATATCAGATACAAACATATAAGATGAAGAACAATTTCAGAGTAACCAGAACCGAAGAAGAAACCCCAACCAGTTCATCCACCTTCCTCAACTCCCACACCAAGCCGATTCAGGTACCTTCACTCTCCCCTAACTTCCTTTTCGTTTTTTTTTTTTTTCTTCTTCTTCTCACAAACTCTTGCAATTTCTCTAGGGTTACCGATAAAGGATGCTATTTTCTTTTTCTGTTGAAGTAGAGAAAATCTCTTCATGCTTTGCTTCTTTGATCTGCAAGGAGGAATATTCTGTTATTCGTAATAACTGTTTTTCTTTTCTTTTTTCTTTTTAAATGATGCAGAATTTTGTAAACGTTTTTAATTAAATCTATTAAAGATTTAAAGTAAAGTCTTTCGGATATTAAATCAAAGACTTTGGAGATATTTGGTATTGGTAAAAGTATTTTTCCTAAAATTGTATTTGACTCAAGTTTGGGTTTCAACTTGCATTACTCAACTCTCATTCATAAATATCTAGATAAAGTTTCGCGATATTTATATATGATTAAACAAGAGTTTGGTTTTTTCATGGTATATCTACTTTATGAATCTAATTAATTAAATAAATGAGTTGTTTTTAAAAAATATAGAAAACAAATTGACCAGGTTTGATCTTCACAGTTTAATATTTGTGAGATTACAAACAACTGACTACATACAATATAATTATTTCCTTCTGAATTAATTAAATTAAAAAATATGTGGTATGACTCTACAAAAAAATTATCAAAAGGTTGTGGTATGAGTTTTCTTCACTAGCAAAAGCTTTTTTTTTTTTTTTTTTTTTTTTTTTTTTTTTTTTTTTTTTTTTTTTTTTTTTTTTT
>Ga0209700_101817_pt1 | contig 44277 bp, 25 predicted proteins | sample SiratroredBW_FD_187528 | JGI IMG/M metagenome (GOLD analysis project Ga0209700, IMG submission 187528) | Root nodule microbial communities of legume samples collected from California, USA - Siratro red BW (SPAdes) (version 2) | ecosystem: Host-associated > Plants > Roots > Nodule | place: USA... | reverse complement strand
GAGATTATTAGGATGTGCATTGTTTGGGGATTCTAAGGAGGTATCCTGACTCTACTGGTACATTGGATTCATATAGATGAAGTTTACCAGTTGGTGAAAAGTCGAAGGAGGTTCATATGGTCCTGTCCGAGGTTTGAAATATGAGCCCGATCGGAGTAGGACATATGGATTAACCCTGTGCATATGGGGTCCGAGGTTTGAAACATGAGCCCGATCGGAATAAACTGTTTGGAACAGTTAGGTGGTATATGACAGGTGCACACCTCTTGATGTCTAACTCAATGCACGGGTCTTCCGGAAGTAGAGAGTCTAGTGTCTTTGTTTGTGAGTCAGTGTATGTATGATGTTAGATGAATTATGAAAGATTGAATTGTTGTTGTTTTGTTGAGATAGAAATCCAATTTATGAAAATATATATATATTTTTGAAAACTCTCTAACTTATCCTTCTTTTTGTGTGTTGTTTGTTTTGTTTTTAAAACTGCGATGATCGTGTATATTACACGGGAGCAGAGGATTTGACAGGTGGTGGGAGTTCCCAGTAAACTGATGGAGAAGCTTTATTTTATTTTATTTTATTTGTAATTTTTACGAAGATATTTTTATTAGATCTTTTGTGGAGAAATATATTTTTAAATACATTATGAATGTATTGATTTTTATATTTAAGGTTTATTATATAATTCTTATCCAATAAAGTTCCTATTATATGAAAAATATGGGATGTTACAAAGCTCCCTGAAACCAAAAAACTATTTTGTTTGTTTTATCTTAATCTCTTTCTTGGGAAAATAAATGTTTTAAAAAATCACACTCAGATTATTTATTTAATTAAAGGTACCATCTTAGGATGGGCGTTGTAGGGGTGCTAACACCTTCCTCATACGTAACCGACTCCCGGACTTGAAATCCGTTTTCGCAAACTTGCCTTATCTTGTTTTTGGTTTTTCATAGTTTTTCCTAATAAACTATGGTGGCGACTCCACTATTTTGAAAATAAAATTATTTTTGTTCGCCGTCCCCGTCGTGACCCCGGTTGCGACATATATCTAATATAAGATTGGAAACAAATTATATGAAAGATAAGCGAGAATGAAAATGTGGAACGAAATTGGACAGAAGATATCAAAAGGACAACATGCAACAAAATAGGAAACAAATCTGGCAATTCTAAATAGTTGGAAACTAAGAAATAAAGGCAAACAATATATGAGACAAAATAAAATTTTGAAATCCATGAAGCAAAGAGACTTATAAATACATATAAGCTTCAAGGAGAAAGCATAACTTATTGAAATTGTTCTTAAATATGAATTTATTATAATTGTAGTTATTATTTTATATTGCACAAATTCTTTGAGAAGAACGATAATTTTATTACTTGCTACATTGTGATTGGTGCATTTTCCATCACAAGAAAATAAACTAACAATTTTTTGACACCATTGTCGGGGATTTGTGTTTCAATATATAACAATTATTCTTTTATAATTTTTCATATTTTATTTTATTTTATTTTTAATTTAAAGACTAACTTTTAGTTTTAGGGTTTTATGTTCTTTTGTATGCAAGGGTCTATTCATACCAAGGGGACAATTCGTTAGAGCCACTACTTGTAGATCCATAGATCGAAAGAACTGTACAAAGGAATTTGTTAAATAACATAAGACAAGGAAACCCTAGTCAACAAGTTGTTCAATCACCGTCTTCCTAAAGTTCAGAACTTTTTTCAGAAAGCAGAGATGGAAGAAGCAAACTAGGCATAGAATCAGACTCAGAACCAAAAGAGGACTATAGGGGATTCCACTGCGTATGTGAGTCCCAGAGACTTCACAAGCATTGTGAGGCCAACCATGAACGAAAAATTGTTGAGGTGAAGCCTGATCTACTACAACTGATAAGTTCTCATTAGTTCTCTAGTTTAGATCATGAAGACCCATGCACTAATCTTTATAATTTCTATGAGTTTTGTGGTTTAGTAGGTGTGAAGGGAGCAAATGAAGAGGCACTTTTCTTGAGGTTATTTCCGTTCTCATTGATCGGGAAAGCAAAGGCATGGCCGCAATCACAATCTGGCTAGGTGGAAGGATGTAGACACAAAGTTTCTGGATTGTTTCTTCCCACCATCCAAGAACACATAGACAAAGGTTGTTATAGCCACATTTGTGTAAGGTGATGATGAACCAATATATGAAGCTTGGGAGAGATTTGAGGCTCTATTGAGAAAATTTCCTAATCATGGGTTTGAAATGGACATGCAAGTGCAAACATTCTGCAATGGACTCCAACCTCAAACTAAGATGATCTTAGATGCTTCTTTCGACGGATCAATTCTATTCAAGACTACAAAGGAAGCCATCACTATCATTGAATATGTGAATTCTACTGATCTGAGAGGTCATCATGGGAGGATGCTTGCATAACAAAAGAAGGGAGTGCTAAAATTAAATTCACAAGATACACTTTTGGCTCAGCACAAACTTCTCTTGCAGCAAATCAAAACCCTAAATCAACAAATGGCAAAATTGCCTCAATAGATTTAGGCCATGCAAGCTACCAATGTTCCTACTCAACCAGTCATGAGATGTAACTATTGAGGAGGAAAGCATGCTAATGGATTCTGTCAAATGCCTAATAGTTTCCAAAGTGTAAAAGTCAACTATATGGGAAATGAAGGGAGGCAACAATTCTACCAACAACCCTTTCCCAAATTTCAACAAAAGGTGGAGACAAAATAATGCTAACTTTGGAGGCAAGCAAGATGAAGCTTCAGGTAGTGGAGGCCACCAACAACAATTCCCACCATTATATGAAAGTGTCACTAAATTGCAAGAAACTTTTTAGCAATTCATGCAACAATCCCTTTAAAATTAGAAGAATACAAATGAATCATTGAAGAATCTGGAGGTACAGGTGGGGTTGTTAGTAAAGTTGATGGCAAAACATCATAGTGGATCATTCTCTTCAAACACCAAAGTGAATCCTAAGGAGCAATGTAAGGCCTTTATTACTCGAAGTGGGAAGAAGTTAGGGTTGAGTGAGGAAGCTAAAGATGTGGTTGATGAGAGTGAGTCAGTTGGAAGAAAAACTGAGAGAAGAGACTATGGTAGAAAAAGAAAAAGAATGAAAAATTAGAAAAAGAAAATATCAGAAAAAAATATAAAGATTGGAAAAGAGAGAGAGAGAAGTGTGGAACTCCAATAGAGAAGATAATTCTTTATACTATTGTACTTTCAAAGCCAGATAGAGAAAGGGAATTTGCCAAATTCAAGGAGTTTTTCAAGCAACTACATATCAATATACCCTTTTTAGAAGCTTTGCAGAGAATGCCTATGTATGCTAGGTTTGTGAAGGACATGCTCACAAAGAAGAGAAAGTTTACTGAATAGGAGACCATTGAGCTAGAAGTTAGGTGCAGTGTAATAATCCAAAAGTCTTAGCCCATCAAAGTTGAAGATCCTAGAAGTTTTATTATTCCAGTTACAATAGGGGAATCATCTTAAGCAAAGCATTGTTGGATCTGGGGACTAACATCAACTTAATGCACCTATCAATGATGAAAAAGAATTGGTAATTCGAAGGCTAAACCCACCAGAATGACTTATTGACAAATTTGTTAAGCATCCTTATGACATAATTGAAGATGCACTGGTAAAGGTAGGGAGTTTACATTCCCAGTTGATTTTGTGGTGATGGAAATAGATGAAGATAAGGATGTGCCCTTAATGCTCGAAAGACCTTTAACGAAGACCGCAAAAGTGGTTATTGATGTGGATAAAGGAAAGTTGAAGATGGGAACACAAAATGATGAAACAATTTTTGATGGTTTTGGAACTCCCGAAGAATACATGAGAATTGAAGTCAATTTTGTGGTGAAAACAGAGGGAACTTGAAGAATTGGATGACTATATGATGAGTCATTATTTTCCGTTATTTACTTGTCTTTCTGTACCTATTTTGATTAGTGATTTGTGCTTAACTGCCTATTATTTTCTCAGTTTCACTGTTTATGCTTCATTTACCAAAAATTCGTAATTTTATTTAATTCAAATTTTCTGAGCTAATTTTATTATTATTTTTAGGGCAGTTTTGGAATTTTATTGGGCTCAGAAATTAATTTTGTAATTGAAGAGTAGCTGCCACATTATCAGTTTTTATTATTAGTTTTTATTAGTTGGACCAAAATTGAAAGATTTGAGCCCATTAGGTTTAGTGTTGAGGGCTGACCTAGGTCTAGCCACCTATTAAAGGAGGTGAAGCCAGAGGAGTTCTTTACTCTCGGCTTTTGGGATTTAGTTCGCTCTCTCTGGAAAAATTGGTTCTGTATTTATTTTTTTTTTCTATGTAATTACGTTCTATTTCTATTTCAATTCAATTTCGTTTCTTATTTCAATTCAATTTTGTTCCTATTTTAATTACGTTTTTAATATTTGTTTGCTTTATTCGAATTTAATTGAAGGCTAATTTATAAGATTATCCTTTTGATTCAGATTGCAATGAAGCTTTGAGGTTGTTGTTGTGTTATTTTTGTTCTTTTCGTCTCTTAACTCTTCATCATTTTATTTATGTGCATAATGTTTTTACTGATTCATGCTTAATGTTTCAGTTAATATCAAATTCGTGTCTCTGTTCATGCTTAATGGAGTGAGTCACGGGTTGTTTGGATGGAATGAATGATGTATGTGAATGTTTAATTTGTATAAGGAAAACTTGTGTTAATTATCGCTTAGTTAATTAATTTGGGTTAGAATTAGGGTTCAATAAGTTGAACTTGAATTTCTGTATCCTGTGATAAGCGAATTGCAATCTAATCAGGAGGGTAATTTAAATTTTGGTTAAGGAAATCTAATTCGGTTATTGGTTTTTTATTTTATTAAATCTAATTATTTCACAATAAACCCACCCCCCTTTTTTGTGTGTTTAATCCTTTGACAAAAAACTAGGTCCTTAGGAGACGACCTAGGAGTCACTTCCTAGTACTGCTTTTAGTTGTATTTATTTGACCGGATACGAATTCGATCACTATAATCTTCCAAAATTATTCAGCATTGAAAAAATTGATCCAAAGCTTAAGTATGAGGAATTGAGACCTGGCCAACCTGTCATATTTGAGTCTCGAATAGCAAAAATCTTTTCAAAAGATGGAGAGCTAAAAATTCAAATCTTTGGGTGATTAAGAACGTAAGAGCTGATGGAAGAATTGAGCTAGAGAGCACATATTCTAGGAGGATAAAGACGGTCAAGGACATGATACATCCCAAAGTTATTCAACCTTGGTGGAGCTACGCGTCAGGCTTTAAACAAGAGCTTCAGAGGTAACCCATAATTTTTTTAGTTTTTATTTTCATTTATCTTGAATAATTTTTTGATTTGGATTTTGTTTTGGATTGTTTAATTTTGTAGTTTTATTTCATTGAGTGATGTAGCAATGTGAACTAAGAGTAGAGGTAGGGTGGAAATTTCAGTGCTTGTGCTTGACTCAAGTAGTTGAGCCTGGTGTGATTCAAAGGTTTTGCTCTTGAGTGAGGTTGTGGTGGGGATGCACATTTTGCTACGCTGGGCGTATTTTGTTGTCTACAACCTCGGGTTAGGGCTGGGTTGGGCGCAAAAAACCTAAGCATGACCCAAGTTCGAAGCCTACAATAAGAAAACCAAACCTAAAATTCATTTTGTTCATTTCAAAACTAGCAAACAACGCCAGGGGCAACAGAGGAAAATTTTTTGATTGTGAAATTTGAAACTTTTCACTTTGTCCAACTCATACATGTGCATTGTGCATTGAAAAGGTAAGCATATTGCTTTTAAATTTAGTTTAGATATTGAGTAGGGATTTTGAGTATGCCTAGTTAGTTTAGTTGATAGTGTTGGTTGTTTTTATGACTCTGTTCAGTTTATATTGCAATGAAATGGACATTAAATCTGTTTGGGAGTGGTTTTAATCTGATTGAATTGAATTGTTAGTTCATTGCGTCGAGATCACCATTTTTGTGCCAAACGCAACTGCCTATAATACATGTATCACATTCTCTACATTTTGGTGTTTGTTGAATTGTGTAAATGACCTTAGGAAAACAAAAGCAAGTGGAGGGACAATTCTCAAAGGGTCACAAGAGAAAGAGCTAACTACATTTAGAAAAATTCCTCTCCTCAGCCTATGAGACACAATTTTCTTTAGTAAAAAATATAAGACTTATCATGGATAGAAAAGTGAGTTTGGAACTAGGAGAAATAGTGGAACTCCAAGCATAATTGAGGAGACGAAACCGGAGGAGAATGGGGGATATCCAAAGCCTGCTAATATTGTTGTGGTCAAAGAGTTTTATGCAAATCCCATTATGGTAGAGAAGGATGCAACCATCTCATATACCAGCTATGTGAGATGGAAGATAGTCCCCTATGATGCTGCAACCATTAATTCCTTCTTGGAAATTGATGAGGGAAATAGTCCTTGTGAGTACGTGGACTTCATCAATATTGATTATGAAGAGATTGAAAGAGTTGTACGTCTAGTAGAGGCACTTTTATAAAGAACAAGCAACAGATACGTTCGCATATCAAGAGGATGGATTTGAATTCTCTGATAAGGATTTGGGTAACACTCATCCACTCTAATATATCCCCCACTTCCCATGTGTATTATATCACTGTACTAAGATAAAAGATTTTCTATTACATTATGTCTGTAAAAACTTTGAATATAGGAAAACATATTGCATGAGAGATATATCAGTGTGCTAACACTTCGGGTATCATAATTGGCCTTGGACATCCATTATTGATTACACATCTGTGTAAACAAGCTATGGTGGATATATCACTCCCTCCTTTTTGAGTGACTGAGCAGTTGACGATGTCATATATGAAGAAGAAGAAGCTCACATGTTCAGAGATATTTAGGGATAACTTTAATTTTGTTTTGCTTTTTTATTTTGTTTTTGTTTATTTTTCCTTTTGCTTATTGATCGAAGCCGTATCCAGTCAAATAAATGCAATTAAATACAATACTAGGAAGTGACTCCTAGGTCGTCTCCCAAGGACCTAGTTTTCTATCAAAAAATTGAAAACAGAAGAGGGGAGGGTTAGTGAAATAATTAAATTTAATAAAATAAAAAAAACAACAACCAAATTAGATTTCCTTAACCGAATTAGATTATCCTCTTGATTAGATTGCAGTCCGCTTATCACAGAATACATAAATTCATGCTCAACTTACTGAATCCTAATTCCAACCCGAACTAATTAACTAAGGGAGAATTAACACAAGTTTTCCCTATGCAAATTAAGCATTCACATACATCATTCATTCCATCCTAGCAACCTGTGACCCACTCCATTAAGCATGAATAGAGACACGAATCTCATATTATCTAAACATTAAGCATGAAACAGTACAAGTATTAGCACATAAATAAAATGATGAAGAGTTAAGAGATGAAGAGAGCAAAAACAACACAACAACAACCTCAAAGCTTCCTTGCTATTTGAATCAAAAGGATGACTTTATAAATTAACCTTCAATTAAGATAGACAGTTAAGCATAAATCACTAATCAAAATAGGTACAAAAAGACAAGTAGATAAGGAAAAATAATGACTCATCACTTACTTCTCTTTGTTTTTGTTTTTATTGGAAAACTTGGTGGGATAACTATATAAAGCACTAATACATAATTTGGACTAATTGAATATTATTGATGATAAATTATTTATGTGTTTTCATTAAGATTTGTGAATGGATAAATTGTTCTTGAGATTTAAAGTTGTGATTATTTCTTTTGTAATTGTGATTGGAGATGCATTAATTTATACTAGGTAAGATTTTGATTCTCAGAGTCATTTAGTATTATCATTGATTTTTCATAATTGAATTGATTTAGCTTGAGTTTCTGTGCTGATTGTTCAATTACATGTAACAAATTATCAAGGTCAATTTTGTTTATATTTTTAACTAGAGCCAAATAGTCAACCTTTTGTTTAAATAAAACATCACATTTGTACCCTTTTAGAGTCTTTAAAAAGATATGATTTTTCATCCTTGAAACTGAAACTTTGTTTGACTAACTAGGAGAGCAAAGAGATGAGGAATTTGGTATCAATTAAGTTTTGAGAAAACTATCTGAAAAAATTAGAAAGGGTTGTAAATTAGAAAGGGTTGTAAATTGTTAAAGGTTGTTTTCTTTTCAACAATAAATAAATAATATTTGACGAAATAAAACAAAAATAAAAATTTCAAATGTTTAAATAAATAAGTTTAATAAAAAAGTTGATAATTGGTTGAAATAGAAGGAGAGTAGAATTTTTGAAACGATTAATTGATATAATTGTTCTATTTGCTCTCTTGATTCTAGATTTGAACTAAATTACCATGAAAATTTGTGTTTAAGAATAGAATATAATTGAATCATTATTTTAAAACTTCAGTCAAAATTTAAGATTAATTTATAATTTATATAATTAATTAAAGAATTGATGGTTAAAAAATAATTCATTTAAAGAATTGTGGGTGATTCTTATTAAATGAGAGTGAGAATTAATGAGACTTAACCTGGACAAATTGACGATATTATTACTAATTGTCTGCTTTGTATTCAAATCATGATTAAAACATAAATTATTCTTTTTACTATTATTAATTTTTCTCCTATCATCAATTTATGAAATTGGCCTTAAATCTAAATTTATTTTAATTATAGTTATTTGTGAGATGGTCTTTGTACTAATTTATCAAACTAAAGTAATTTGTCAAATTGACAACACCTAATAAACTTTTAGAGTTGATATTATTAAAAATTAATATTGTTGATGAAATAAATTAGTAAAAACTACCACGACAACAAATTTTCTAGTTTAGACATTTTTATGTAAAATAATCATGAAGAGGCGTGCACATAGGTGCAGACAGAAAATCTAGAAAGAAGACAAAACAAACAAATCATTCACTCACTGTAAGTGTCCGAAGCTTCCCCCTATCCAGAGAGAACAAAACAAACCGAACCGATTACTCGTGAGAGCTTTTCAGAGAAAAATACTCTAAGATGAGGTGCGATTTTCAACATATGCATTTTCATTTTCTTTTGTGGTTGATCAGAAACCACATGCATGCTGTGTTTCTCCTTGTTTTGGCTAATTACTGATATTTGTTCACTTGGATAAATTTCTTGATTGTATTTACTTCTTCTTGTTCTGTTCTTCTTTATTTTTGGTCTGATTATTTTTGGAAACTAACTGATTAGGGTTTTTAGCATTTTAAATTCTTTTTGAACGATAATATCCTATTATATATCTGTTGATCTTCGCATGGTTTGCTACAAAGTGATGACTTTCATTTTATTTCAAGTTTTTGTAGGGTTTAGATTACTCCTGCTTCTCTGTGTTTTATTTATTTTGCTTGTTTCATTGTAAAATTAAAATCACTGTGAATTGGGAGTTTCTTTTGTTAGATTACTCTCGCTTCTCTGTATTTTATTTATTTTGGTCGTTTCATGGTAAAATTAAAATCACTGTGAATTGGGAATTTCTTTTTGTTGTTAGCGGAGCGAGAAATGGAGGAAACAATTAGTTCAATGTTTTCATGCTTTTGCTGTTCAATTTGGAAATGTCTTAATTGTGGTATCCTATTCATCCATCATCACTGACAACATTAGATATGGGTACAACTTAATGGGAATCTTCTGACATCAAACCATGTATGTGGTGTAGTCTTTACTCAGGAGACTGATGCACCCATTTTAGGTCTCTGGTGTTGTTTAGATCAAGAAAACATTTTTCATTTGATTTAAGCTATAAATGCATGAATTATTGTTCCATCCAGGAACATTGAAACAAGAAAAAGAAAAGAATGATGTCTGATTAAAAGTTTTGGGCAGTAAATTGATCATTTTAGCGGAAGAATCTTATCTAGGATCAAATTTGATGGGCCGAAATCTGTTCTAACCAAGAGTTTTATATTTTGATGATTGATTGAAGTCAAGAAATTGCATGTAAGTAGGTCAGCTGTCAGCATCTAATTTCTCTATTTTTTGCACTTTTGTTTTATTTGTTATTTTGTTGTTGGGAAGTCATTTGAGAGGTTATCTTTTAGTTTCCTGCGACTTCATTGCAGAAAAATTAGATACTTTTAGTTTTAGATTAGTTATTTGCATGCACTTTGATGAAAAATTGGAAAAGAAAATATCTGAATTTTGGTGTCTAACAATCTCATTCCATTAGGTGTGGTAAACCACATGGTTCCGTCAATGCTATTGATCTTTATCAAAAACCAAACTGATGGTTTCTCACTTTTTCTTAATGTTTTGTATGTTTTTCATTACTGCATTTACGCTTCAATTTGATAGACTTATTTTCAATTTAGTTGGAGTTATCCATTTCAACGAGCACTTATGAAGCATGCTGAATCTGTCTGGATGAGTTTTTTAAAGAAATTTTTAAACTCAAATAAGTTATTTGGGGTTTACTTCGAAGGCTAGAAATTAAAGTTAAAGAGTAATCCTTTACAAAGATTTGAAGAATTGTTAGTTGTTTTCGTGATTACTGATGACTAAGTGAATTGTCAAAACTCCATTCTTGCGTAAGTGTTCCTCAAGGTGTTCATCCAAATGCTTTGAAGCTTTTTTCAGTCTGCAATTATGGAAATAAAACTTATTTAACATTCTCTGCTTGAATTAGCATTTATTTATACATGGACACAATCAATCTATTTCCCTTCCGAAAACACTTTTCCCATTAGTTTATTAATCTTCTTCTGACATGGCCTAACAGTCTTTGGCAAGTCTACCATTATCTGTTCCTCCAAATTATACTCTGAATTTCTTCCTGATATTTTTGGTTATCATACAGCCGCCATCCTTCTGTCAAATGGGCTCAGAGGTCTGATGTACTCTACTTAACAGTTGAGTTGCCTGATGCCCAGGATGTTAAGCTCAAACTAGAGCCAGAAGGAAAATTTCACTTTTCTGCAACTGCTGGTTCAGAGAAGATTCCTTATGAAGTTGACCTTGATCTGTTTGACGAGATTGATGTAAATGTAAGAGCAGCCAGCTGATGGTGTTTTTGTTAAAACCTTTTCCATTTACATTGTAACCAGTGTGTTAATTATGTCTTCGCAGAATAGCAAAGCTAGTGTTGGTTCAAGAAACATCTGCTACTTGGTAAAAAAGACTGAGAACAAGTGGTGGGACAGATTGTTGAAGCAGGGAGGGAAATCTCCAGTATTCCTGAAAGTTGATTGGGATAAATGGGTAGATGAAGATGAGGGGCCAGAAAATCAACGTTAGTTATTTCAAAATTCCTCTGAATTTAAGCTTTTATTTTACAATGTTTTGTCTCATTTTCCGTATTTCCTTTTCAGCTGCATCTGACATGGACTATGAAGACATTGATTTTTCTGTTAGTACTGTATCTCGAACTCAAAAATATAGTTTACACATGTACTTTTTGGTAGATCGACTGAGTCTTGACCTTAAATCCATTTTCACTGCAGAAGTTGAACATGGGAGGGGGTGAAGGCTTGGATTTTGATGCTGCACGCAACGATGATGGTAAGCATATATAATAGGTTTTGTCCATGGTAATTATGTGATGCAACATGATTTTTCTTTTCTTTTTCATGAAGTGAACAGGAAGCTCTTATTCATAATGACTTAGGGACTCCAACTAACTAGCATCGTCTTTACTAGCTAACTAGCTGCAACCGAACCCAAGTAACACAGTTTCTATCATTTTGCTTTAGCTGAAGTTAACTATTCTCTTCGTCCTTTTGTGCAGATGATGAGAGTGACACAGAAGAGGAGGATGCAGCAGAAGCATCTACTAGTAATGTACTAGACACGAAGGATGTTGTTAGCACCGATCCAAAGGATGCACCTGAATCTAAAGCTTAAACAATTTGACACTCTTGAACCCTAACATGGCTTCTACTTGAAGGACAATACAAGCTTTCCTGAAAGGTTGCTTACTGAAAACCTTGGCAGGGTTAACTAATGGTTCTGTGCTGGCATGTGAACTTATTTTCAGCGTTTTGACCCAGGAATTTTTAACAAGCTAGACATATATGCGTTGGCCATACATAATACTATTTGAGAACGGAAATGTTATGTGTATGTTTTGGCTTAGAATGCAGTGGACAATGAGCTCTATACTTTTCAGTGAAACTACACTTCTTCTGATCGATAACGAACGTAGACGTAACCTTCGTTTTAGAAAAAGGCAACTTTAGGAGTTTTGATCAATGTTTTAAGATATGGGATGCCCATTTAACTATTGTGGACGTTTTCAATTAGTGCTAGTTTGAGGTCCTTTTTGAAAAAGCTTGGTCATAAGTATATGTGAAAAAGGAAAACAAGCAAGGATGGGTCTAGTTTCTTCCACATGCAGTTTTCCAAAATATTCTTACATAAAAGGGATAGATGTAGCAGAAGGAAATAATAGGGAGAAATTCATATTTGGATCAAAACTTTTTTTTTTTTCTATTCTCTGGGTAATTTAATTTTTAAAGTTTTCTCGTTTGCTTTCCACACAGCTTTCCACACAAAAAGATGTTTTTACTCCCGTGTCATCTGCTGCATAAGGAAGTTCACTGGAAACAAGTACGGTCCCTGTATGTTTTTTAAGCTGTGAAATATGGAAAACATTATGCACTCGATACTGGATTGGAAGCTCCAACTCATAAGTTACTGCTCCCACCTGATCCACAATTTTGTAAGACCAAAGAGTCAGGACCAAGCACCATATTTCCACTTTTGATAACACTACTATAACACAAATTTTTTATTTTAATTAAAATCGTGCACGATTTTCATAAAACAAGTAAAATAAAAATTATGTCATTATAATGTGATTTTAGTAGAAAATTGAAAAATTTATTAGTGCTTTAACTCCAAACCAAAAAGAAAGAATTTAAAGAAGAAACCATAGTTCAGGGAAGTATCATGGAACTTATTTTTTCATTAAATTCTTTTTTTTTTTGTCTGAGTTAAAGCACATCGCTTTAGTACAATTTTTTCCGTCAAAATCATGCTAGACTAACATAATTCACATTTTATTTTTGAAATTAAACTAAAATCATGAAGACAAGATTTTAATTAAAATTAAAAATTTTGGTATTATGAAATTATCTCGGCGTGAGAGAATTTTTCTTAACGAAACGATGCTACGTAGATATAATTTACTCATTTTCATAAATAAAAGAAAAATACACATTCAAGTAAATATTTTAAAAAAGTTGCATCACAAAGCTTTAACCCTGGAATCTGGCTTTAAAGTTTATGGAGATCTAACTAGATCTCCTATCGAATTCTTCCTTCACCCCATACTTTTTTTCTGCACCTCTATACAAAATTTTAGTTTCAAAACTGACCTCATGGAAATGACGAACATATCCTTGTTATTAAAAAACACCGTTCTTCTTCTCCACCCACCCATGTCGAACCAGTGACACAGTGAACCAGCTTCTGTTTTTTCTCTTCAAATACAGCTTCTATAGTGTCATTTTTGAAAGTTTTGAGGATGATTGAACGATAAAGAAACGTTTCTGACCATTGTGCAGTGTTTATCGGTGGCAAGGAACGATGGGGAGGTAAGATTTTCGATTTTGATAGATTTTTGTAGATTCTGGTAGGGCACCCGGACGAAGCCATCCGGTTGTCATTTTTTTGAAATTTGAGAATCAGACAGCCACTGCCCATCCGGTTTACAAATTTGTTAACGTTTTGTGAACCGGACGGGGTAGTGTCCGATTCACATTTTGATTTTTTGTTTTTTTTGTTTTTTTATGAGTTGTTGGAATCCTACGTTACATATATGGATAGTCTTTGTATATATTCAGAGAAAGTAAACAAGGTGTCTGATATAAATGATAAACATGAAAGTGGTTCGTTAGTTCGGGAAGAAGATTGTATTCTTGATTTTACAACTGATAAGGTTTGATGATTTGTTTTTATTTATGTTTATGAAATGTAAATTAATTACTTACAAATGTGATATATTTTGTAGGTGTTTGGTACCTGAGATAAATTACTTGAATGGGTTCGCAAGGTTTACATTTAGACGTGCAAAACAACATAATAAGAGACTCTTCCTGAAATGCAGCAGAGGAGACTCTTATTTGGCTATTCATTTGGCTTAATTAAATTAATTTAGTTTTATTTTAATTGAATTTGAAATGAAGCCAATCACAAAGAGTGAGCAAAACAACATAATAAGAGACTCTTCGTGAAATGCAGTTGCCTCTTCATTTGCCTTAATTAAATTAATTTAGTTTTATTTTAATTAAATTTGAAATTATTTTAATTGAATTTGAAATGAAACCAGGAAGAGTAAAAAAAACAACATAATAAGAGACTCTTTGTGAAATGTAGCATAAGAGACTCTTCTTTGACTCTTCATTTGCCTTAATTAAATTAATTTAGTTTTATTTTAATTGAATTTGAAATGAAACCCAATCAAGAGACTCTTCCTGAAATGCAGTAGAGGAGACTCTTCTTTGGCTCTTCATTTTCCTTAATTAAATTAATTTAGTTTTATTTTAATTGAATTTGAAATGAAACCCAATGAAAAAGAGTGAATGTGCAAAACAAAGAGACTCTTAGTGAAATGCAACAAAAGAGACTCTTGATTTAAAATGGGATTAAAAACTGAAATGAGGAGTAAACATATAGAGGTATCTAAAGAAAAGACTCTTCATTTCTTTGTTACTTTTAAGTACATTAATTTTAATTGGGTGGTGGTAGGTGACAACACATATAACAAAGTCATAATTTAATTACATTAAGTTTTAAAAAAATTAGGTACAGAAGAAGGCGAACAGTTTAATAGTGGAAAAAAATCGCGATCACACGTTTTTGTGATTTTGTTCAACGATCCGTACGATCTTGATATAGAACGATCCTGCGTGAATTTTGAATCGCATAGAGCATGTAAAATCGTAAAATCGTTGTAGGCCTTGTCCGGCCTTCAGGCTGCGAACCAGCTCCTCTGGTTCTCACCATATTTGTTGTAGTGCACAAAGTTACTGTTAGCTTAAGAAAAAAATTGAAAAAATTGAACCGGATTAGAATGTCATCCGATTGTCATTTGCAAAAAAATGACAATCGACTGGCACCTCATCCGGTTCACATTTGGAAAAAAAAATGTAAACTAGATGAGCATGCCATCTGGTTGTCATTTTGTTTTGCAAATGACAATCGGATGACATGCTCATCTGGTTTACATTTTTTTCCAAATGTGAACTGGATGGGGGTGCCATCCGGTTGTCATTTCCAAAACAAAATGAGAACTGGATGAAGCTCATTCGGTTGTTATACTGCCAGATCGGGAAAACTCCCCGTTCACCATAGACAACTCCCCAAACACCAAATCAACTACTCTAATCAACAATACCACTTACTAATTGCTAATAAACATAAAAAATTGCTTACCTACGACTTATTTGAAGGTTTAATTGAAGATTTGGGAGAAAGGAATGAAACGGACGAGCTGTGAACCGGATGGGCTTCTTCTTCCTCTCACCAGATATGCAGTTGCAGATCCATGCATGCTAGAGGCTCAAAAGGATGTTATGGAGTGAACCAGATGAAGACACGAGTGATACCGAAAGCTTCCGACTGTGAGAATAATGAATCAGATTAGGGTTACAGTGAAAGTAAAAATCGGGTATAGGGGTGAAGGGGGTGGAAGATATTTTTGTCTTTGCACTTTTTAGTTAAAGGCATAATTGTCTTTTAACACTAAGTATGGACGTGGAAGGTATAGGGTAGAGGAAAAATTCGTCTCTCCTATACGATAATATCTGTTCCTCCTGTGCTTATCCGTGGTTTGCTTCATCCTTTATTGAGCTCTCCTTGAATGGAATTTAAGTAGCATCAACACGTCTCTTCCCTTTTTCAGAGACTTCTGTCCACTAATTCAATTTTAAACTCTCATGGAAGATATGAAAGGTATACAAGGGGAGGTTGCATGTACACAATCTCATGAAAAGTGATATTAATTTTTGTGTGGTGAGTGGTATTGTACCACCACTCAGCTAAGGGAAGCCAGTTACCTCATGTGAGGTGAATCTAAACACATGCACCTCAAATAAGTTTCTAAAAATATGTTAACAACTTTTGTGGGTGGTAACTTGAGGATAGCTGGGCTTGTATAGCCTAATAGGCCATAAATTCTGACCAAAAACTGTATTTCTGTTATTAGTGATAGAATTAGGGAAATCATACAATTTGAACACATCATCCATAAAGGATTATGTCACTTCCTTAGTATAAGGGTGAGATAAGGCCATAAAATGAGCAGCCTTCCTTTACATGTCTACTACCACAAATATGACTTGCTTCCCGCAAGAATTAGGTAGACCCTCATAAAATCTATGGTAATGTGTTGCCATATCTGATCAGGAATGGAAAGGGACTGCAACAAACCAGGAGATGCTAAAGTGTTGTGCTTGCTTCTCTGGTACACAACACATTGCAGAACAAAATGTTTAACATCCTTGGTCATACCCTTCCAATAAACTACAACCTTTATCCTATGCATAGTAGCATTTATACCTGAATGACCTCCAATAGTTGAAGAATAAACCACTCAAGGATCTCCTTCCTTAAGATGGAATCATTTCCCACCAATTTTCCTTTTCTTTTCAGAATTCCCCTTAATGCCAGTGGTAAAATTTGTGAGAAGATTGTTTTGTATTTCTTCAATCAGCTTCTAAGCATTCACATAATTAACTCAGGACTGATGAATTCTATGCAACAATTCTCCTTGTATCTGATGTGTATACATAGTCTTACAATTTATAGGTTCAATTCTTGATAAGGCATCAACTTCTATATTTTCTCTTCCTTGCTTGAACTCAGTAGAGAAATCAAACTCCATTAATTTTACCAGTCACTTTTGTTGAAACACAGTCCAATCTAGCAAATATTTCAAGTTATAATAATCAGTATCAGTTCTTATCACAAATTGTCTAGTCAAATTGTAGGGTCTACACCTCTGAATAACAAACACTAATTCTAGAAGCTCTTTCTTGAGGTGGATAGTGATTGTTGTGGCTGATTCAACATCTTACTGATAAAGGCTGTTGGAGTGGTACAGCAACACTACTCCAATACCGAAGCCGCAATAAACTGTCGTGTCCGAGCTTCATAGGTTGTAACTAGATCTTAAATATATTTTTTATATGTTGAGGATCCTTGCAATTTATCCAAAAGATCATCCACGAGAGGAATATGGAACTTGTTCACAGTATACTTGTGGAGGTCCCTATACTCCACACACAATTTCCACGTCCCATCTGTTTTTCCCACCAGCACAATAAGGCTACCATATGGACTGTTGTTGTTTTGGATTACTACTATCTTAAGATAATCCTGGATATAGGATTTAGCATATCTGTATAGCCTTTTGTTGACAAGGTTTGCACCCAGAATTAATGGAATCTTATGATTATGATCAGATCTGAAAGGAGGTAATCGATCAGGATCAAGAAAAATATCATCGAATTCTTCCAATAATTTTTTAATCACCAGTGGTACTTCTGGTTGATCTGCTTGGACAAAAAGCTTTAATCAACTATTGTCTTTTTGTTGTTTTAACATTTGGTACTGAAGCCCCCCTCAAAACATGTTTCTTTCCGTGCACCCAAAACTCCATCGTCAATTTATCAAAATTCCATGTAATATCACCCTAATGTGACCAACCATTCCGCCCTTACAACCCCAACATCCTAGAGGAATAAAAAATACTTCCAAAGTGAAAGTTGTTTGCTGTATTTTTCAAGAATTTTTTTTTCACCACTGACGAAATGGTAATCTTGTTACCATCCGCAATAGTCACCATCAATGGCTCTCTTTCCTTAATTTTGCAGCCAAACTTCTTACCTATACGGATATCCAAAAACATATGTTTTCTTGTACTGTCCAACAAAATATAAAAGCAACACTTATTCAAATCTCCAGGTATTCTCATTGTTCTAAAATTCGCGATGCCTATGAGTGCACTAAGTGAAATCTGAGGCTCCTTTCCACCCTGTAATGGACCCTCTGTTGCTGTAATGCCATCATAATCTTCACTCTTTGTAACCTCTAAAACATGAACCTGCAATTTCTTGTGTTAAATGTTCTAGAGAGCAGGGTTCATCACAAAAGTAACAAAGACCCTTTGACTCTTATTTTCTTCATATATGCGAGTGTCATCATTCGGGTCGTTTGAAAAGCAGTTTTATTTGTCTCAGAGTTCTTCCCCACTAGATTTCTCTATCAGCAGTGGTTTAGGGCTCAACAAGCCTTTTTGCTTGGTTAATTGAAAAAGAAGATTGTGTGGTACTTATTCTATTAGCCGTTTCATACATTCTAGCTAACGTGAATTCCTTATATACCGTAATAGGTTGGAACATGCACACCAACATCTGTAACGAACAATTCGTAAACTTTGGGAAGACTTGTGTGCCATTATAGCGCACGACGTTCTTCTTCTTACGATGGTATCGAGGGTTAAGAAAGATTGGACAAGGATATGATAATCATAAACAAGAAAAAACAAAGAATATGATAACATGGAAGAAGGTGTTTTTTATTGAGTGTACTCTTTTTGTTTACAATAGCTCACTTAATATAAAATTCTAGGGAACTAAATATAGAAATTATTCTAAATAAATACATTTGATATTCTTTGATATTCTACTGATATTCTCTGATACTCCCTTCTCTGATATTCTCTGATATTCCCTTCTCTGATATTCTCTGATATTCCCTTGATTATCTCTGATATTCTATGATTTGTTTTTCTGATAATAATATTCTAACACTCCCCCTCAAGGTGAGTAGTGGGATCACCAATGCTTAGCTTGCTGAGTACACAGGTCAATGCTTTGCTTGTAACAACTTTGGTGAGAATGTCTGCTAACTGGTCTTCTGACCTTACAAATGGAAGCTCAATACTGCTATCCTCAATCTTTTCCTTGATGAAGTGTCTATCCACTTCAACGTGCTTTGTTCTGTCATGTTGTATAGGATTCTCTGAGATACTGATTGCTGCCTTGTTATCGCACTTTAACTGACTTGGTAGTTGTGGTGGAAAACCAATCTCGGTTATCAACTTTTTGATCCATAAGACTTCAGTTATACCTTTGGCAATTCCCCGAAATTCAGCCTCGGCACTTGAAAGAGCAACCACTTTCTGCTTCTTACTCCTCCATGTCACCAAGTTACCTCCCACAAGAGTAAAATAGTCCGATGTAGATCTTCTGTCATTTAGATTACCAGCCCAATCAGCATCAGTATAAGCTTCAATGTTTAAGTGTCCATACTTTTGGAACATGATCCCACTTCCTGGTGTCCCTTCAAGTATGGGACAATCCTCATGGTAGCTTCCATATGATCTCTTGAGGTTGATGCATAAACTGACTTATTACCCCTACTGCATATGCTATATCTGGTCGAGTGTGTGACAGATAAATCAATTTCCCAACTAACCATTGGTACCTCTCTTTATCTGCTAGATTAGCTCCTTCCTCAAACTTTAAACCATAGTTAACTTGCATAGGAGTATCTGTTGGTTTACAATCAACCATTCCTATTTCTGCAAGCAAATCCATTATGTATTTTCTTTGGAAAATAAAGATCCCTTTGTTAGAGCGAAGAACCTCTATTCCCAAGAAGTACTTTAGTCCACCTAAGTCCTTCATTTCAAATTCTCTAAACAAGTTATTCTTTATTTGTGTTATTTCTTCTATATCACTTCCGGTTATGATCATGTCATCCACATATATTATTAAGCATGTGATCAAATCTCCTTTTCTTTTCAAGAATAAAGTATGATCAGAGTTGCTTTGTTTGTACCCGTACCTTTTCATGGCCACTGTAAACCTTCCGAACCAGGCACATGGAGACAGCTTAAGCCCATAGAGTGCCTTTTTTAATTTGCAGACTTCATTTCTTTGGAAGTCTTCAGAGAACCCTGGAAGAGCTTCCATGTACAACTCTTCTTTCAAATCCCCATGCAAAAAAGCATTCTTGACATCAAACTGATGGAGTGGCCAATTTTTGTTTGCTGCTATTGAAAATAGTTCTCTAATGGTGTCAATTTTTGCAACTGGTGAGAAAGTCTTTGAGAAGTCAATGCCATAAGTCTGTGTATATCCTTTTGCCACCAATCTTGCCTTATATCGCTCAATGGTGCCATCTGCTTTATGTTTAATGGTGAAAACCCATCGACACCCTACTGGTTTCCTCCCTGTTGGTAAGACGCACTTCTCCCAAGTTTCATTCTTTTCTAGAGCTTCCATATCTGTTTTCATAGCTTCTCTCCATTCGCCCTTCTTATTGGCTTCGTGAACTGTTTTAGGAATATCTTCAGCTAGAAGAGAGGTAAGAAAAGCTCTTTCAATGTCTGTCACTCCTTCTCTAGTTATCTTCATAGGATACTTGGAATTCCGGGGAACATGTTCTGGAGAATATCGGTCAGGTGGTACCCCTCTATTCTTCTTGGCGGAAGTGTGAAAGGCTCTGGCTCTGGTTCTGGTGCTAACCTGTCATTTTTAGTGACTTCATTCATAAAAGGTGACGACTCAGTAGAGTGAAGATCACTTACCTCTTGTTGGACATTCTCAGAAGGATCCTCATTGGTTGTGTTGGTCTCTCCTACGTTGACAGAGACATGCTCGTTGACTCTATCTACTTGCTCTTTTGGAACAGTTTCTTGGCAACTAAGGCTACTTAACCAACTTGGTGGTTCACTACTTTTCTCCCCCAGAACATCAAGTTGGCTACTGCAGAAATATTCTGATTCTAAAAAATCACAATCCATAGTCACATGTACACGGTGAGTGATTGGGTTGTAACATCGATACCCCTTTTGATGTGTATCATATCCAACGAAGACACATTTCTCAGTACATGGATCAAATTTAGTTCTATTTGCTTTGGGAATATGAATGAACACAGAGCACCCAAAAACTCGTGGTGGTAACATTTGGACAGGAGGGAGATCAGTCTGAGTAGCTAAGATCTGTAGGGGTGTTTTGTGGTTAAGGGTCTTGGAGGGTAACCTGTTCAGAAGATAGGCCGAGGTAGCGACAGCTTCGGGCCAAAAATGTGTCGGAACCTGTGCATCAAAAATCATGGCTCGAGTCATCTCTAGTAACTTACGATTTTTTCGTTCTGCTACACCATTCTGTTGGGGTGTGTTTGGACAGGAAGTTTGATGGATTAAGCCATTTTCTCTGAAAAAATCCTGCATTGATTTGTTAACAAATTTTTCACCATTATCTGATCTAAGTACTTGGATTTTCTTTTCAAATTGAGTGTGAATCATTTGATAGAATACATAGAACTTATCAGGTACTTCAGATTTGTGTTTTAGAAAATATACCTATGCATGCGAGAGAAATCGTCCACAAATAATACAAAATACTGAAACTAATTATTGTGAGAATTAGGAGTTGGGCCCCACACATCAGAGTGTACTAATGAAAAAGCAGAATTGACTCTATTGTTATTAAGAGAAAAGTAACTCTATGATTCTTTGCCCGTATAAAAGTTTCACATTTGATGGGCTCAGTGTTACTAGTAAATAAACTAGGAAATAAAATCTTAAGGTACCCAAATGAAGGATGTCCCAAATGTCTATGCCATAACCAGAGTTGCCTTATAACTGTTCCATGAGCAAGCATGACATGTCCCTTTTGAACAACCTCATCAACGTAGTAAAGACCTTCACGTTCAGTACCATGCCCAATGATCTCCTTCGTAAGAATATCCTGTAAAATGCACAAATTAGAAAACATGAGAACCACACAATTCAGCTTCTTTGTAACTTGGCTTACAGAAAGTAATTTTGATGATAGTGCAGGAACATAGAGACAATTTTTTAATTTTAATTTTTCTGAAAAAACAATTGAGCCCCCTCCTTGGACCGCAACTAATTCTCCACTGGCTGTTTCAATATGGGTTTTAACAGGTGTAGAGAGACTGTCAAAATCGTGAGGGTCATGGATCATGGTGTCAGTTACTCCACAATCAAAAATCCACTGATAAGATTTTCTTGAGCTGGTATCCTTTTCTCTTTTCTCCCCTCCATGAGTGACTGCAGCGGTGGCAGCCTTGCGATTTTTTGGTTTGGAATCTTCCCACCATTCGGGATAACCCACGATTTTGAAGCAAGTCTCCTTGGTGTGTTTCTTCATTCCGCAATGAGTACAGTGGAGGTGGCTTTTGTCTTCCTTGTGTCATTGTGATGGATGTCGTCCGACAGTTTTTGAGCGACTTCATCTTTGTCCCTTGTCAAGATTGGCTTGTGTTTGCTGAATCCCTAGGCCATTAAGAAGTATATTTGCAATTTGCAAAATTTGCTCATCAGTAATGGTTGAAGAGTTATTTTGGTTTTGATTCATGTTGTTGCCAATTTCATCATTTGAAAATTACATTTTTGGTTTTTTTTTCGGCTGTAAAAGGGATAATGGTACAATGATGTTGGTTTCTGAGTTTCCAGGATCTAACACCGCTCTGATACCATCTTGCGATGGTATCAAGGGTTAAGAAAGGTTGGACAAGGATATGATAATTATGAACAAGAAAAAACAAAGAATATGATAACATGAAAGAAGGTGTTTTTTTATTGAGTATACTCTTTTTGTTTACAATAGCTCACTTAATATAAAATTCTAGGAAACTAAATATAGAAATTATTCTAAATAAATATATTTGATATTTTTTGATATTCTACTGATATTCTCTGATACTTCCTTGATTATCTTTGATATTCTCTTGATTATCTTTAATATTCTAGGATTTTTTTCTAATAATAATATTCTAACACTTTTAAATGAACTATGACTAATTCTACCTGAACATCCTCAAGTTTATGGTCCATTGGTCCAAACTATCACCATTAAAGTGTGAAAAATCAAATCTTGCTAATGTTGTTATACTCCAAGTATCTTCATGCACAAGTTCAAAAATACGTTCAAAAACTTTATTAGGATAATTTCAGTTTAAACTTAATTCATCTTTACAAAATTATATTAATTTAAATTTAATTTATTTTTATAAAATTATTTTATAAGATGAGATTTATATTTATTTATATATTATTAAAATGTTTTGGTTTTTAGTCGAGGTAAGATTTCTAATTAACCGTGTATAAATAGTTTTTTCATGACTACTGCATTGCGTGAAGAGTCGGCCATAACATGCTCCGAAAGGGATTGAAACCAAGCTGATGCCAATTATATGAAACATGTAATTCTAGATTAATACGAAAGGGGTAATTCTAGGTATACTAATAACACAAAGAACATACAGAAAAGTAGAACCTTGAAGACAGATTCCAATACTTGATGAAGGGAAGAAGAGGATATATAAAGATTACAGATTGTTATAATTTTCACTACTGTACAACATAACAACAGTTCCTATTTATAGGGACCGGTAGTTAACCTATAATAACCGACAATTATGGTTATTTCATAATAATCTTTTTCTTGCATTTTCATAAACTATAAAAAAATGTTAGAAAATACTCTATGGAGTTTCAGTACGATCACATTCACTTATTTGAAAAGTTTAATTGGGAAAATTTTTTGGATTGAGCAATTTTTAATTTTTTTTCAAGATAGTATTATTATGAATTAATTAATCTAAAAGTTAAAAAAATTGCGTTGTGTTTTTAGGCAGATTAATTTTTGTTAAACACTGAATATTATTCTTGATAAATTAATTAAAAATTTGAGTGTGGTTATTTTAGATTGGATAATTTAAAATTATTTTTTTAATGCTCACACTTTAGACTGCCCAAATTCAAAATAATGAACGAGAATTGAAAGAGGGAAAAAAAATGGCCCTAAAACATCAATAACTTCTTCATATGATAGCAATATCTATTTCAAGGTAAACAATTGTACTTTGGCTTGAACAATTGATGACTTATTTTATCATTTAAAACGCAATTGATGCCATAGAAACGCATATTTCTTTTTCAATGGTACTATTTTTAGTTAGTGTTGCATAATAAATTAATTATTTTTATTTTCTTCATCTTACCCAAAAAAAGTTTAAATATCATTTTTATTCTTGAGACGGACAGAGTTTTATCCTAGCATCTTACTGTTATCTCCAACACCAATTTTGAAAAGATCCCACTTCTATTTCTTGTTAAAAAAATAATTTAAAGAAACTTTAAAAGAATAAAGATTGAATTATTTTACATTAGAAGAGACGAAAATATTTCCTTTTGAATTCGGAAAAAAAAAAAAATATATATATATATATAAAAGAAATATTTAGATAAACATAAGCGTATGAATTTATCCGCTAACATATAGGAAGAGTATTAAATTCAATCCTTAAATAAAATGCTCCACCATTTATTTGAACATGAATTAGTCCTTGCCTATTTTACCAATTGTGTAAATTAAAATTAATGTAATAAAGTTGTGTTTTATACATAATATTCTGGTACTTGGTCTCCTTGGCGGTTTCCTCTCCCGTTTCTGTAGGCAGAGTTTATGAAACCGTAGCGTTTTGGACGTGACAAACTGGTTCAAAGTCCTTGTTGAACTCCGACCACACGTAAACCTAAAATTTTGCAACCACCTTTGAACACTGTCTATTCTCTTTGCATTACTACCGAAAAACAAACCAAAAACCAAAAAGGAAAGAGAAAAACCTGTCACTAACTGCAACTCCAAACTTAAAACTAGACAATAAACGTATACATACTTTTGATCCAAACACCGTACAATCTCAAAGCCATACCCTGCAATCCATGGACAATGCTGTTCCCCAAGCAATGTCTAAAGGTAATTATACCATTTTCCTCCAAAGTTTGATTGAAAATAGTGTTGGATATTGATTGTTTGGAGATGTTTTATGATGTCTGAATACAATTCATTTGGAGGGTATCTATGTTTGAGAATGAGGATGTTCGTGAATCTATGTGAATAATGTCTAATCTGATGCCTGTGCCTAGATGCTGAAAGGTCTCTTGCATTTCAATATAATTGATGGGACAAAAGTGGTTTCTTAGAAAACTCTTTTTTCTCTAACAAATTAAATGGCACATATTAAAGAAATTGTAAGATAAAACAATATTTAATTCAACTACATGTGATGCTGTGAGATACTATTTTGTTTGTCACGATTGATGTCTCAAAGCTTGTAATAAATCTGAACTTTGTCTGAATGCATGAAAAGCCTCTCTGGCCTGACTTCTAAGATATTCCTAACCGTCAAGATCATTAAACAAAGTGACATAAGAAATTCCAAAATCAACTTGTAGGTTCTGTACTCGCACACCTGATTTTGAGAATTACTGATTGAAGACACTACAATCTTGACGTGACAGTGATTATTTCAGAGGTTGATGCTTCTTAATCCGTTGTTTACATTCCACTTGCAATGTATATAGGTATCAGCATTTTGTCCAAAGAAGGTTATAATTTGGTTTATCTATAATATTTCCATTCTGCTGAGTTGGGCTATTTGAGTTGCTGCAATAACCTTTGAGCATTATTTTCCTAGCAAAGTTGTGAGGTATATATGCATTTAACTTATGCATGTAAGTTGTTGACCATGTGCAGTGGCAAAAGTATATAAAGAAGAAGTGAAGAAAGACCGAGTTGCAAATTAGAGATTGGAGTCACTTGTGACGTATTTATTCTGAAGCTGACATTGTGGTCTGAGTATATATGACTTCTGTGATTGTACGGTGGAAGTTTTGATTTAAGTGTAATGGATTTCTCTGAGGGTTATGTATCAAATGAGCATCGCGAGCTTCATCGATCTGCAACAGAAAGTGCTGATCCGTTGTCTGTTTCTCCATTGCAAATTGCTCCAAAATCTTCAAGGTCCCCTGACTCTCCTAGGTCTCCAAAATCTCCAAGGTCCCCCAAGGTGCAAGGCAAGTGCAGCAGTCAAAGTCCAAGGGGTCATAGACAATCACATTTTCAAAAAGATGGACGTCCAAAGAAAGGTGAAGCCTTTAAGCATTGAAGTTTTCATTGCCAGTTTCCTCTTTTAATGCCTGATTACTTCTTCACCAAGTAGCTATCATAAAATGTATGTGATTAGTGATGTTCACAGACTTGTTTCCACTTTCACTCTTTTATTCTTCAGACACTCTTGATAATTAGGCTTATGAATTTTCTAAATACTTGGAAAACGATTCAAGAACATTGGAATAAGCGTAGGTAAAAAAAGTCTTAGTTCTTGTGTGTGACAGTCATGACCAACATAAAGATGTCTCACTTTTCGTACTGTTATTATCTGATCTGCCTTTTGGTCACTGACTCACAGGCTAAGACTAGAATGGTCTAGCTTTGGAGTTTTATGGCAAATCAAACCATATATGATGACAGATTTGCATTCCTTAAACTCAGAGAAGCAACCTTCTTATCCTACTTTGATTGCACAGGTGGTTCTGGGGGAAAAGGTACCTGGGGTGGATTGCTTGATACAGATGACACAAGCGTTCTTGATCCTAATGATCCAAACTATGACAGCAGTGAGGTTGGGAGATAAAATCTTATCAGTAACTTGTAATATAACTATTATTAAATGGATTAAATTTATGGTCTTGTATTTTATTTTATTTTTTTCTCAAAGAGTTTGGTCTTTGTTTGTGACACCAACAACCATGAAAGTATATATGGTTTTGTAGGAATATGACCATTCAAATGAAAAGAAGCCGAACACAGAGCTTGAGAACTACAAGAAAAAGGCTACAATAATAGTGGAGGAATATTTTGCCACTGATGATGTTGTTGCAACAATGAATGAAGTTAAGGAATTGGGAAAACCAGAGTATGGCTACTATTTTGTCAAAAAACTTGTCTCTATGTCCATGGACAGGCATGACAAAGAAAAAGAAATGGCTGCTATTCTGCTATCTGCACTTTATGCTGACGTATTTGATCCTTCACAAGTTTACAAGGGCTTCAGCAAATTAGTTGAATCAGCAGATGACTTGATTGTAGATATACCAGACGCAGTTGAAGTTTTAGCACTTTTCATAGCTCGGGCCGTTGTTGATGACATACTTCCTCCTGCCTTTTTGAAGAAACAGATGGCCTACTTACCGAAAGATTCAAAAGGGGTTGATGTCTTGAAAAAAACTGAGAAAAGCTATCTAGCAGCTCCTCTTCATGCAGAAATCATAGAGAGATGCTGGAGAGGTAGTAAGAACACCACAGTCGATGATGTTAAAGCTAAGATAAACAATTTTTTGAAGGAGTATGTTGTAAGTGGTGACAAGAAAGAAGCTTTCAGATGCATCAAAGATCTGAAAGTTCCTTTCTTCCATCACGAAATAGTGAAACGGGCTCTTATAATGGCAATGGAGAGACGTCAAGCAGAATCACCACTATTAGATCTGTTGAAAGAAGCAGCTGAAGAAGGCTTCATTAACACTAGCCAAATGTCCAAAGGTTTCAGTCGGTTGATCGACACAGTTGATGACTTATCACTTGATATACCGAATGCACGAGGAATACTGCAGCAACTGATTTCTAAAGCAGCATCTGAGGGTTGGTTATGTGTGTCATCTTTGAAATCACTTTCAGTGGAGCCTGAAAGCAACTCAATAGAAGATAGTGCTGCCAAAAGTTTCAAGGTAAAAACGCAGTCCATCATTCAAGAGTATTTCTTATCAGGTGATATATTGGAGGTAAATAGCTGTCTAGAACAAGAAAACAGCAAGAACTGTGCTGCACTCAACGCAATCTTTGTTAAAAAACTGATAACTCTGGCAATGGATAGGAAGAATAGAGAGAAGGAAATGGCTTCTGTGTTGCTGTCATCTCTGTGTTTCCCAGCTGATGATGTGGTGAGTGGTTTTGTGATGTTGATAGAGTCAGCAGATGATACTGCTCTGGACAATCCTGTTGTTGTTGAGGATCTGGCTATGTTTCTAGCCAGAGCAGTGGTGGATGAAGTCCTAGCTCCACAACACCTTGAAGAGGTTGGAACACAGTGTTTGGGGCCAGGTTCAATTGGGAGCAAAGTTCTCCAAATGACAAAGTCATTGCTAAAGGCTAGACTTGCTGGGGAGAGAATCTTGAGGTGTTGGGGTGGAGGGGGTAGTAGCAGGCCTGGATGGGCGTTTGAGGATGTGAAGGACATGATTGGGAAGCTGTTGGAGGAGTATGAGTCTGGAGGAGAAATAAAGGAGGCATGTCGCTGCATGAAAGAGTTAGGAATGCCATTCTTCCATCATGAGGTTGTTAAGAAAGCCTTGGTGACAACTATTGAGAAGAAGAATGAGAGGTTGTGGGGTCTACTCAAGGAGTGTTTTGAATCAGGACTAATAACCATGAATCAAATGGCAAAGGGTTTTGGAAGGGTTGCAGAATCTCTTGATGACTTGGCCTTAGATGTCCCTGATGCTAAAAATCAGTTTGCATACTATGTTGAAAGAGCTAAGACTAATGGATGGTTGGACAATTCATTTTGTTTCAGCAAACAGGAACATGCAACAGAGAATGGCACTCGCTAATCATCGGTATTAGTGTTTCCTTATCACTTTCTTTAAATCTACACTTGAATCAAATGTATACACATGCAGACATCAGATGCATACTATGCATGAACAACTAGAACTTGAAATTTCTCTAGACATGCTATTTCTGTTTGTTTTCTTCTCAGATGCCCCTTTTATCACAGGAGCTTACAGGAGCTGAAGTTACTTCACTACCAAATATAGTTCATAATAATTCTATACAGTAGTATTTTTGTGTAATCAAATTACTTTAAGTTATTTAATGACCAGCCTTCTTGGCAGGTTCTTTGATATATACTTCTTTTCCTATTTAGACCAACTTAGAAGAATCCATAATATGGTCAATTCACAATCGATCATAGAACAATTGGAGACATACTGCTCTTTGGATGCAACAAGGGCAAGAAGAAAGACATGTTGAAGCAGAAAGATGCATAGAGCAACTAATTTAGAAAGTCAATTATGTGAACTGAAAACTATATTTTAAAATTGAGATTGTGGAAGCCATAAATAGCTCTTTCTCCATTCTCTTTCTATTTTGTTTTGGAAGAAGCATAAGCAAGGGAATCTGTAATGTAATCCCTAACAATGTCCATACTTTGCTCCTTTTTATGCTTATACTCAAGTCATGCACTCCATTTGTAATGCGAAGCATTGCGACATTGTATGCTAATTTGCAGGGTATAGTAGCGGTGACAGTTTTTATTCTCTTTAATCTCAACTATCATATACAATCAGGAACAGCAATCTTTTGGGCACTACCTAAAATATAAATGAACCCATGTCTCTCCCGTTTTGTTGCTTCATATTATCATAATTTATAACAGTATTTTAAGGGACATTCAGTATTTTTCAAACAAAGAAAAATATTCAGGATGCAACACGAATGTGTTCGCAAGGGAAAAGAACGAAAACCATAGCAAGCAGAAGTTTAAACCTTATTCTTAGGATTATCTAATGAAGCTTTAGGTAACATTCAGGTACTTTTCATTTATTTTTACATTGCATTTAATAGTTAAGATAAGTAACTACAGGGTTACCTCAATGTTAACAGTATATCATATAATTTTGTTACATTATAATAAACAAAGAAAAACATTGATTTTTATTAATAATAACAATATTCATAGAAATTAATAATAACAATATTCGAATAAACTAAGGACAATATTTCCATAAATTAAAATTAATGTACAATATAATTCTGAACTTAAGAATAGAAAACTTAACTACAGTAAGAAAAGAAAGTACTATGTCATGATTGTCACAAGCTAGTTGCAGTGCGTTCTGGATTCTTTTCCATGTTGGATTACCTTATAGAAACATGTTCTAGTCAATCATATATTGTAAGATGTTAGCAATCCTCCTACATATACCTTACATTTAATGAAATGACATGAGTTGCTTAATATATTAAATAAATAATCATGGTAAATAAACAATAGATATAAAACAAGATAAATTACGCACTAGACAGTTGTGACGTAGGTTATGTCTCACGATCATCCAAACTATGTGGCAAACGACATGGTAATACAGTTGGTCCCGCCCCAGAAGCATCTAAAGGTATGACATAGATATCAACCAATGCATGTATTCAATTGCACATAAAAATAGATATGTAGCCACCGTAACAACGTTGTGGGCAAAGTGTAACAACTGCCATCTAATATAGCCACAACATCGCCTTCATATCACATGCAATGGAACGTTGAGGAAACCTATGCTCATACCCGTATTGTTGCAAGACACGATTAGGCAAATAACGTTGCATGCATGTTACTAGACGGATGTATCTTGAGAACACTGATATCAATTACGACAATGATCTTCATAAGGACTTTAGATCACCATGCATATATGATCTTTGGTCACAATCATGCAAACCGAAGGTGAACCTCCAAAATACGTAGGATTCATACTCCTTCTCATCCTTGACAAATGCTCATATATTCATACATGTTACAATTTGAACAATACATTATTCATATATTTAACTGAGTATAAATGTAAGTTGTTCATGTATATTATTTACTTGTAAAAGTGTGATTAACCATCCAACTACTATGTCTATGCAAAACATGCATCTCTTAACTGGTCATACATGTGGGTGAGTGTTGCAACACTCCATGAGTACCCACCACACATACACAAGTTGCAAAATAACTACAAGTACGACATGCTAATAGATGTTACACTTTAATCTGCAAAGGTTGTGCATCTCGCAAGATGCAACAAATAAGCCCAAACTCTAGACTCCCATTTGTGGTGGATGCAACACTCCTCGTAGACCTCACACAACCAATTGAGCTTGATGTGTGCACCACAAAAATGCCTTAACTTTGTCATTGCATCACCTAAGTCCACTCCAAGGAGCTTAACCACTAATGTTGATGCTGATGTGAAATCCAACATCAGATATCTACAAAATTGCCCCGTGATGGAAATATGTGGCAACACAGAGACATAATACAAGGTGATGGTCATCTCACCAACAGGAAGGTGGAAAGTGCTAGTGTCCTAGTGTCACCTTTCTGCAAAGGTTAATATTAGACTATTATCAGCAGCCTCATAACTAATGTTGCAAGACAACAATCAAGAGCTAAGCACGACAATCTCGATTTGGGGATGAGGGTTCCTAAATTTACTTAACTTGCAACTAAGGGATATCAAATTCGAATCCTCTCAATTCTAACAAAATTATATTAGTGTTTCTAACTATAGAAAATAACAAAATAACCAAACATAATGTCATTAATTGAAGTTTTCATTTCTTACCTCACCCACCCATAGTCTTAATGTAGCATGATCAACATCACTCACAAGTATGGAGGTATCAAAAGGTCCACCAAGGAATCTTATCATGTCCTTTTGTAGCTTCATGCAACCCATCAATAATAATGTTAGTGACAATTTTGAGTACTGGTGCCTTCGGTCTCTATCTAGGATCACCTTTAGATGCACCACCTCTAATTCTAGGCATAACTAACAAATGATTCATTTATTAATAAACTTAAAAAAAGACATTCCAATTGTACTTTCCATAATCTATTTCTAAATCCAAAAAAGTATTCTAGAATGTACAATCTGAAATGTATTAATACATTCTAGAATGCACATATTAGATCTAGAAATGCATTCCAAAGTGTGCATTCCAAAATGTACACCAAACTTCAAAATAGGTTTCAGATTGTACAATTCATAACCTTTTTGGATCACCCAATTCGAAATAAACTAGCACCAGCGATAACAAAGAAAGATTCAAAAACATCAACCTCTTCAAGTGGTGCAACGAGACAATAGGGTCTGAGATAGTTCTTCGAAGAACAACCATGTTTTTGCAGAGCCTCTCACACACGAATGGTACAAAAATGAGAGTGCACAACAGAGGAGGAAGATGAAGCAAAGAAGAAAAGAAAAAGTAGGGTTATTTTATAAATCTGAATCAGGGGTATTTTTGACATTTCACCACCCCAATAGGGTGCAATTTCAAACTATGGGGTGTAGAGTGGTGGCAAAAGTGACCACAGCGGTCATAGTGATGACAAAGTAGTGGTAGCTAGACTGGTGGTCGGATTCGTAGTGGTGTGGAAATGGACAACAACAACACAACTAACAACTACAGACCTCTCCTTATGTTCATGGATCATATCTATAACGGGCATTTTCTATCTTAACACGACCCACTCCAATAGACTTTGAAGCAACAATGCATACTCTCAAACACTTTCTCCAAATGCAAACTGGATAATAGAGTCACCTCTCACATGACTTCTATTTTGACCGCTGAGGTTTTTGATCGCTAGTCCAAATAGAAGTTATCCTTTACGTGATATACCCCATCAATTTATAATCTTATTTTTTCTAGAATAACCACACTCGAGTACCAGAATCTAACCAATCATGTAGGTATTTAGTTGTGTGAAATATCTAGTCTATAAGGTTGGTTTTAATATTCTTAATAGATTGTTATTGCACAATTGGTTAGGCCATTAGGCCCATATTACGGTCAACGGGCACATATTATTGGACTCATTTTTAGTGGATAGAATTATTCTTTTGCACCCCCCTTTTATGCCAAAGATGCACACCCTCGCGTAGGCTCAAGAAGGGACACAAACCCCCTAACCTCAAGCCAAATAGGCGGAGAGGCTTTAAAGAGTCATTGATGTCTCCCACATGAGTGTCACAGCGAGTCACTTCAAACGTAACATTCGCTCAGATACCTTTACACGTGGCTGAATTCTATTGGTCTCATAAAAGTGTTCATTTCAATTTTCGTTTAACTGCTCTGGGCTCTTCTTTTCCAACCTTTTCTTTCATGCCATTTTGTCGTTCTCGCTTTTCTCCCCTTCCAAAGTTTCTTTGTTTCCTCTCTTAGTATCTTCCCAAACGTAGGTATGTCTAATTTTTTTTCCTTGCCATTATCTTATGTTTTTCCTTGGTGTTTTCTTACAAAAGATATCATCTTGTTCTAATTTCTTCCATTAGGGTGGTTCTCGTGTGATTGTATTTGTATTCCTTTCATGGCTTATCAAAATATGTATCCCTAGTCTAAAGCCGATTTGTTTAATGAAACTTCAAATTTTACCTCTTTTGAAATTGTCAACACCTTATTAAATCCCAGTCTTTTAGTAAAATCAATGAGAAGAATATCGTTATTATTCCCTGTGGATTGGACAAACAATGTGTAAGATAATGGGGAAATTCATAGGGCCATTTTGTTTTTTATATGTCACGGTCTTCACTAAAATAGGGCTTATGTTACCCCTTGGTTGCTTTGAAAAACAAGTTTTGACCATAGTGAATGTACCTCCTCCATCTTGACCGTATAGTTGGGCCTTCATTATAGCATATTCAATCTTATGTACTTACTTTTGCATGGTCCATACTGGCAATATACTATTCTACTTATTTGATAATAAGAGATACTCTCGCTAACTATGACTTTCTCTCAATAACATTAGTAGGAAAGATCTCCTTACTCTATCCAATCTTTGTACAAGAACTTTAAAACCAGTTGTATAAAAATTCATCCTTCTATCTACGAGCCTTCACTACATGAAGGATTTCCTTTATATTGGTCACCCAACCCCCACATTGCAGCATGAAGGATTTTTCAATAGCATGTGTGTGTTTGCAACCTTTTCAATTGGTGAAATTGAGCTTGTGCCAAATTATTAGATTTTTGGCCCTGTAATGTGACAAATTTTCCATCCATATAGAACTTCAATGTAAGCTTGCTAAAATCTACAACATGTGGTCCCAATGTTGCCAACCAAGAAGCTCCAAGACTAAATCTGCTCTGGCTATAAGTAACAAGAAAGTAGATAAATAAAATACATGATTTTGTATTTTCACTTGTGTACCCTTTACACAACCTTCTGCAGTCATTGTATTGTCATTCCCCACTAAAACTTTGCTCAAGAGCTGGTTCAATTGGTAACTTCAAAAAATAAACAATTCAGGGTTGGATAAAATTGTCATTGTTGCCAATGTCCGTAAGAATTTGCATCATTACACCCTGCAGTTGTCTTTGGAATTTCAAGGTGCCCAAACCATTGGCTTCTTTAAAGCATTGTAAGAAAGATGGTGCTTCGTCTCCAATAATTGTTCCATACCGAGAGATTGGTCTGGTTCTATTGTTTGTTTGTCAAATTCATCAACCTGGGGCAAAAACATGTGTTTATTTGGGCATCTATGGTTCAAAGTGAACTTCTCATCACATGTGTAGCATAAATTCATTTCTCATCTAATCTTCATCTTTGCTGGAGTCATTCTCTTCACATTCCCAGTGTTCACCATGTGAGACAAAGGTTTGGTGTTCGGTGTATGAAGCTGTGGAAGGAGGTTGTTATTCTTGTTTTAATATGCTGGTATATTTGAGTGGAACCAATTTGCAGGAATATAAGAGGGGTTTCTATTAGTATATTTTTCCTCATACAATCTTGCTAGAGCCACAACCTTCGAAAAGATTCTGGACCTTGAGCAATCACATCTCTGCGTATTTCCGATTTTAACCCACTCAAAAAACAATCCAACAATGCATCAATCAAGAAACCCATAACCATGTTTGATAAAGCTGTGAATGAATGGTAGAATTCACTCACCGATGTTGTTTGGGATAACTTGAATAGAGTAGAACGTGGACATTCATATAATGAGGGACCATTTTCAAAGCTTTAGTAAAAAGCGTCCAGGATTGAAACAAGTTGGTTTTAAGCATCATTTGGAACCATAGAACAAAATCTTTGTCCCTATGAATAGCAGTAATGGTTAGGCATTGATCCTCTGGTGTGTGGTAGTAATCAAAGAATTGTTCTGCTTTGAAGATCCATTATAAAACCTAACTACCATCGAAGCGAGGAAAGACTAGCTTGACACTTCTGGCCTGAAATGGTTAGTTGTACACCGCTTCTTTGCCTGAGCTCGAACCACAATGATTTTTTTTTTCGTACAAATCCGCAATCGCAAGCTCCAGTCCCGCAAGTCGTTTTGCGATATTTTCTTCTCTTTTCTCACATCCACATGGATCTTTTCAACTACTTCCAGCATTTTCTTCATATCATTTTGGAGTTCCTTAAGGCGGGTGTTTTCTGCCATGGCTGGAATGAAAACATCAATGTAATGAACCTAAATGAACATACAAACACCAAAGTAATATTAGAGGAAATATCAAAGTAGATTCGTATTAACCACGAAAATTATTCTCAAGAGCAATAACTATGACTCAAGAAGAATCATAACCTACAGAGTATTCTAGAATTCCAAGAGACAAAAGAGATAGAAAGAGAATTCCAAGAGACAAGAGATAAAGAGAATTCAATACAGACAGAGAAAAGGTTACACACATACTGCCCCCATTTTTCCCCACCTCCACTATCTTAAATCACGTAGTCATCTCATTTATGGTTAGGTATTTTCTCTCTCTCACTCTTACAAGTGTCCTAACTTTTTGTTGCTTGTGACAAAAGTCCTCACATAATAATTATTTATTATCCGTTAATATACTCTAATAGAATCGCTAATGATTCTCACATAATAATTATTTATCATTATTACCCCCCCTCAAGATGGAGCATATAGATCAAATAAACCCATCTTGGACAGCAAATGTAAGAACAACTTGGGTATGAGAGATTTTGTACAGATATCAGCAACCTGTGACTTAGTGTTGATAGAGAGCAAACGAAAAACACCATCACGAACCTTTTCTCTAACCACATGACAATCGATTTCAATGTGTTTGCTACGCTCGTGAAACACGGGATTGGCAGCTAGATGTAAGGCAGACTTGTTATCACAAAAAAGAACTACAGTGGCCTTAGGAACAATATATAAATCACAAAGCAAATAAGACAACCATTGAATTTCACAGGTTGCCGATGCTAAAGCACGATATTCACCTCAGAGGAGGATTGTAAAACTGTGTGTTGCTTCTTGGATAGCCAAGAGATTAATGAATCACCAAGAAAAATGCAGAAGCCGATAATAGAGTAGCGAGTTTCAGGGCATGATGACCAGTCTGAGTCACCAAAACCTTTCAGTTGTAAAGGAGAATCACTAGGAAAGAAGAGCCTCGACCAGGATTAGCTTTAAGATAACAAAGAACCTTGAGTGTTACTTAGTAATGAGTCATTGTAGGAGCTGATAAGAATTGTGAGAGATGATTGATAGCAAAACAAACATTAGAACTAGTGTTGGTCAGGTAGATGGGTTGTCCAATGAGCCATTGATACATGGAAATGTCTTCAAGAAGAGGACTCTCTTTGGAATGGAGCTTTATTTGAGGATCCATAGGAGTGTTAAAAGGTTTGCATCCTAACAAGCCTGCGACATCTAGAAGTTGTAAAGTATATTTGCTTTGGTTAAAGAAAATGCCCTTCCTTGATCTAGAAACTTCTAATCCTAGGAAAAATTTCATATAACCAAGATCCTTAATTTTTAATAAGTGATCAAGTTGAGACTTGACCAAAGCAATCTCTTGAGCATCATTTCTTATCAAAATCATATCATCAACATAGATAAGGATGGTTGTGAATGCACCAATAGCAGATTATTTAGTGAATAATGAAAAATCAGACTGTGATTGGGTATAAGCCGAAGCTATAAGAACTGTAGACAATTTTTCATACCACTGTCTATTAGCTTGTCTAAGACCATAAAGAGATTTTCTCAGCTTGCAGACCTGACCAGGTTTTGGAAGAACTACACCTTTAGGAACCTCCATATACACTTCTTAATGAAGATCTCCATGCAAGAAAGCATTGTTGACATCAAGTTGTTCAAGGAGTCAACTTTTGGTGGTTGCAATGGCCAATAAGAGCCTTATAATAGTAATTTTAGTCATCGGAGAAAAAGTTTCCCTAAAATCAATGTCTTGTTGTTGTGTGAATCCCTTGGCTACTAGGCTAGCCTTGAACCTCTCAATTGAGCCATAAGTCTTGTGTTTAGTCTTATACACCCATTTGCATCCCACTACTTGTTTTCAAATCGGAAGATCAGCAAACTCCCAGGTTCTAGTTTGAACTAAAGCATTAATCTGATCATCCATGGCTTTCCTCCTGTTCTCATGCTTCACTGCTTATGCATAAGTTTTGGGTTCTATAATGGAAGAGATACTAAATGCAAAATGCTTATGATTTTTAGAAAATTTTGAATAATTAACAAAACTGGAAATAGGATATTTAACTAAGGAGGAATTGTTGCTCTCTATGCCCACAACTACGTTGCAATGAAAATCCTTGAGGTAAGCAGGAGGTTTGGTGCTTCTAGTGGATTTTCTGTACATGGTTATCATGAGCTGTGAGAATGGGAGAGGAATAATTTTGTTGTGGGACAATATATGGTGTTTGTTGGTTTCGTAATGGTGAGGAGGATGAAAGAAAAGAGAGATCAGTGTCTTGATAATCAGGAAAATGTGGCATGACAAAATTTTCACTATTTGTATGATTGATAATATGCTTAAAATGAAAACTATTTTCATTAAAAGAAACATTTCTGGATAAAAAAAAACCTCTCTAGTGTGTAAATCATAAAGAAGTGAATCCTTAATCCCTGGTCTGTGACCTAAATAAACACACCGTCTAACCCGAGGTTCAAGATTCATCCTATTATGAGCCAAAGTTGATGCAAAAGCTTCACAACCAAAGACTTTAATAAAAGTTAAATCAGGAGAAGAGATATACAAAATATCATAAGGACTTTTGTTATGTAAAATCTTGTTAGGCAATCTATTAAGCAGAAAAACAGCATGAAAGGTTGCTAAGTTCCAAAACAATTTAGGCAAGTTACTTTGAAAAATAAGAGTCCTAGTAATGTTTAAAATGTGTTGATGTTTTCTTTCTACCACTCCATTTTTTGGAGTCTCAACAGAATACATATGATGTTCTATGCCTTTGAGAGAGTAAAACTGATGCAAATTAAATTCCAGTCCTTGATCAGACCTAATGCATTTGGCAGTAAAAATCATCACATGTTTTGCTAGAAACGTAATAAACTATGTTGTGTTGACAATACTGATAGTTTGTCCTTAGACAAGTGACCTAGTCTAAAATGTCAATCATTCACCTTATTAACAGACACATAATTTATTGAAATTGAATATGGGTAAATTGTTTTCCTGGTCCCTTAGGATTTTCAAGAACATAGAGTCCATGGTGAATGTTAGCAAAACCAATCATCCTCATAGCGTGATTGTCCTGTATTTCACAGATTTGATCATTAAACCTAATGGAACAATCAAATTTTATCACTAATTGAGATACTGAAATTAGATTAGATTGAAGTTAAATCCTAGTATGTATAGTACATTATACAGAATGAATGTAGTAGAAAATATAATAGTGCCTTTAATGTTTGCATAAACTGTAGTTCCATTAGGTAACTTGATAGGAATATCAGGAATAATTCTATATGTGGCAAAATTCTCTAGAGATGAACTAATATGATCAGTGACACCTGAATCTAAGATCCAAATGACAAATTTTGGTAGGTAGTGATCTCAGATTACAGATGATACCTGTGGATGTATTGGAAATGTGATGATGTTCAGTGCTAGGGGTTGCAGCTAACTACGATTGCTGAAGAAGAGTCAGGAGAGAGTTATATTTCTCTTTGGTCAAACTAAAGCTAGAAGACTCCTAAGATTCCTTCTGCTTTGTAAGCGTCTCACTCTCATTTTCCTTTTTAATTGTAGTGGCATTGTTAATAAAGAATTTTTTCCTTTTGTAGTTTGGTGGAAAACCATATAAGCAATGACATTCATCAAGTGTGTGACCTCTTCTACCACAATGTGTGCAACTCTTACTATTATAATGCTTGTTATCCTTGGTCCATCTCTTGGCTTGAGAATTCTGAGAATTTCTGTTGAAGGAACCATAATATACACTGGAAGAATGATTCTGGAGATTTATCGGTAGATTAATAAACGACGAAGTAGTCATATTTGCTACTGAAAATAATGACACTTCTAAAGCCATTGCAGATGATGAATTCTTGCAAATGGAACAAAGTCAGAGTTGACACAATGGAACTCTCTCGGTTAGAGAGCTCTGACACCATAACAAATATATCATATTAACCATGTGTTATGAAAATAAAGAAATGAACAGAAATGAACCAAAAAAAAAATAAAGGATTTGAGAGCGAAAATATATCTCTTTTGTTATTCTCTTGATGAAAGAAAATACTCTATATATGGAGTACATGGAATAATAGTATCATAATAGAATAGTTACTCCAACATAATTGCTAATAATCCTCACATGATAATTATTTATTATCCGTTAATATACTCTAATAGAATCACTAATGATTCTCACATAATAATTATTTATCATTTATTACTTAAGGCTCAACACTTGATTGCTACGCTCAGCTGGATCTTCAATTAAGTTGAATCGTTCTCTGGATTGGATGTGCTCAGCGGTAGCATAGCTCCACTCAATTCCTGAACTTTTCTTAGGTCTTTCTTAGCTCTTAGCTCTGAATCCACTAAGTGTCTCTTGACCTGCACTTAGTGCATGACTCACTTGGAACTGGTTCGCTCAACTATCAATCAAAATCCTGCAACATTTAGGCAAAGTTTAAACAATTTTCTAATTTCAATCAATTTTAGATTCTTGGACAAAGTTTAAACAATTTTCTAATTTCAATCAATTTAAGATTATAAGTGTGTTTGGGTTTGATTTAACTAAAATTATCTCTATTTGCATACATTTAAGTGCAATATTGAAGATGAAAAACATGTAACTTAGACACTTATCATCTACTTAAGGAAGTATGTTGAAGAGATCATAAAACAAGCTAACATGTCATCTTGCAAGTCCAAGCCCACATTGTTTGATACTAAACCAAAGTTGAGTGTTCAGTTTAGCACAACTTATGTTGACTCTTCTCATTATCTCAATCTTGTAGGTGTCATGTAATATCTTACTTTCATGGGACCTGACATTTTTTACATTATTCAACAGATTTACTTATCCATGCAAAACTAGAAGGAGCAACACATGCATGATCTCAATAACTGTAGGGATCACTATATTTAAGGAACTCTTTACCATGGCTTACATCTATATTCATCCTCGACAACTAATCTTGTTTCTTGGTACAGATTGGGGTGGATGTCCAGACACTCGACATTTCGTTAGTGTTTTTCTTTGATATAATTTGGTCTCCTTATCATCGAAACGACAAACCACTTTGTCACGATCTAATGCAGAAGCTGAGTAACAAGGGATCACCAATGTTGTATTTGAATGTTATTGGTTATGTAACCTTTTTCTAAAACTCCATTATCCTATTCCGACTGTTACATTAGTTTTTTCCGACAGTTCAAATACACCAATGTGATATTTGAATGTTGTTAGTTATGCAAAGTTCTAAAATTTTATTATCCTACTCTGACAATTACATTATTAGTGTATTATGTATTATGATAATGTTAGTGTAATGTATATCTCAAGAATATTACACTTACAACCCTTCAAGTCAAAATGAATAAAACACTTTTACTCTCTATATCTCACATATAAAATTGGGTATTTTGGCAAATATCTACGGATCACCCATGTAACTTGCAGTCTATGTTGGTATTGGTCTTTATTTTTTAGTAAATTTTAAATATGGATTTTTTTATTTTATTTTTTTATATATTCAAACCACAAACTGTGCGTTAAACAAGTTTTACTTGCCGACCCCGCAGGTTACCCACAACTTGAATCACCAAGCTCAACTGAAAAAAATATCCAATACTTTTTACTTTTATTGATTATCACCAAGCCTAATTCAACCAATATTTCAATATCGTTTTTCTTTTGTTGGCTGTCATCGAGTCCAATTCAATTCAAAATTCAATCTTTTACTTTCATTGGTAAGCCTAATTCAACCAAAAATTCAATATCTCTTTTCTTTTGTTGGCTATCATCAAGTCCAATTCAATTCAAAATTCAATCTTTTACTTTCATTGATTATACATTATTTAATGAGATTAAATAAAAAAATTAATAAATTTTTGCGGGTGTAGGTTGACCCGTTTAACCCACGAGTTTTGCGGGGCAAATGCGGTTTGCAAATATTAAAGACCATTGAAATGTGGGCAATACAGTTGAATTTTTTATAGTGTAGATTTATGCAAATGCAGGTAAACGGACTCATACGCATAACCAAGTCTATATCATGTAATATTTCATAAAAACAAATCCGTGCTCCTTTACATATTAAATTTAAAATAAAATTAAACTACAATCCATTATCTTCACATTTATGACTTGTTAATCTTACATTGATAACCTGCCTTAATTTTCTTATGTTAAAATTCAACAATCTTGACTCTTTAGGCAGGATTCCAACATCTTCACTTTTGTAGTTATGTTAAAATGCTATAGTTTGAGTTTTTTTTTTTTTTTCATCACAAATTTCCTATAATTCGCTAATTAAAAATATGTTACTAATTATGTCTATCAACGAAGATAAAAAAAAACATATGATTTTTTTAATCTAATTAATATTTAGACACATTTATAGGTTAAAAATAATTTTAAAGTTGTTATTCACAAAATTTCTTTACTTACATTCTTTTATGTCAAAATATCTTATCTAATGTTATCGAAGTTAGATCTTGTTGTGGAAGTAACTAAAACAAATATATTAAGTTGTCTATCAACATAAACAAATAAAATGTTCACAGAAAAAATCTACAAAGAATTAGTATAGTTAATAAGGAAGAAAAAGAAAAAACACAAAAAAAATTAATTTGATTAAATTAAAGTACTAACAAACTTTAATATACGTCCACTACAAAAATTTCACTTTCAAACAAAGATTACATCTTAAAATTCTTCTCTTTTCATCTCAACTCTTGGTTGGTTAGAATTGTTAATACAATATCATATTTCCATATAAATAATTGTTAGTACCAACTTTCATAAATTATGTCTAAACAAATAGAGAAGTCACCTCAATAGTACTTCCATAATTCCATAACTAAGCTTAAAGCGTCAAGCGTCAAGTAGGCGTACACTTTGATGATATGATAGAGAAAGAAAATTGCAATGTGATATAGAATAGATGACTTAATACCAACAGACCTAATGATTAATACTATCACCATACAATCTTAAACTATCAAACAATATACATGACATCAAATTATCTAGAAAACCTTATCCCGACTGAATCTTTAAAGATCTCGTTCAGCAATTTAACTACAATCCAACTTAATCCGTTTCCTAACAAGTTTTCAATTTGAGTTTTGTGTTAGTCTCATTGAAGTACTAAGAATCAAATTTTATAAAAAAAATATATATAATTAGAAAGAGAGAATTTTACTCCAAAAATAGCCTGCAACACATTGTGAAATCGTGTTAACTCAGGTCTACCATTGTTTTGGAAATACTATTCCCACAATCATTTCAAATTCAATTTGTAAACGTTGGTTCATAAAAACCATAAAAAATTCTTCTAACTAGGTATTGCCCTATGAATTACATGAGTATCATAAAATTATACAAATTATCAAAGTTTGAACATTCTTAAGCTATTTGCTAATATTTAACGACAATTTAAGATAAATAATAATTTATATTGCTAAATATATATTCAACAATACAGGGATCCAAAAATAAATACACACTTCAACTAGGAACTTACTTATTGAGTCAATACCGTATTACCTCACAATCATATGTTAACTGATTCGATGATCAGTCCAATCATAATAACATTGATCTTAATTATAATATCCATTTTAACTACTTCTAAAGAAAATACTTTCTTAGTGCTACTTTTCAAGAATCTATATCAGGCTATTTTATTAATAAATTAAAATGTAATATTTATATTACTTTTGATATATTAAATGGAAATACATTGCTATTTTTTTTTATTTTATACGACATTGTTTTTATAATTATATATATCATGTAAATAATGGATTTGCTATATTATTTTAATTTATAATATTATATAACGAAATGTTTTTAATGTAATGTTAATTTAAAGTCATAAAAAATAAATAAAACAACGTAATAGTAAAAGCAAGAATAAAATAGAAAAATGATTTGCATAAATTTTCTTTGTACACTAGTTATAGATTATATTAATAACTGCCAGCGACTTGGGAAGAGAGTAAGTGAAAGTTTTCATTTGGTAAGTGTAAACTATATAAACATCAATACTTCATCGTTATTAAAACTAGCTTGCTTAGAATATTCCCACTGCACGATATAAAACTATTTTCTTACCAGTCCAATCAGTTATCCCATAATTTGGGCAGCAACAAAGGAAAAAGATAAATATATCATAGAAAGATGACCTACATTCACTAAACAACATCTAGGTATCATCAAAGGAGACATCACTTATTATTACATTTATGATGATATAATTAATCAACAAAACTTACGTCAGTTTGAACAAATCTTGAAAGTACAGAGAGATGTATAAAAACCCTATCACAGAAGCATCAATTCAAGTCCATTCACCAACCACGCTTCTTCAGAAAATCTTTAGTTCTCTTCCTCATGCGGGTGAAGACAATAACTACACAAGCCAAGATCCATGGAGGGAAGTTCACACCAGAGAAATTCAATTTCTTCAACCAATCCGGAGTATCCCTCGAAACTAGGGTTATCATAAAGATTATTAAAGCAACCCCAACCAAGATCCTTGTCACAGGTTTAATTAGTGAGTCCTGAAAAAGAGAACTTTCAGCCAACGAAAATACTAAAAGAATTACATATATGTTTTTATTAGGATCACATGAACTACATATCATAGACAGATATGGATAATGGTGGTTTGCAGCATTTCAATTTAAAATAAAAAAAGAATTGTAGAGTATCTACATCAGTCGTAAAAGAAAATAAATATATATATATGTAAAATCCTTGATCAGTAATATCTCCTTCATGATTTTATAATTTGATTTCTAGGCATTAAATGATGCTTGAGGTCCGGTCCTGGAACCCACAAGCCTTGTTGCACTGAAAGAAAAAACTTTCACAAAACTAGGTTAATTAAAAGCCATGACAAAACAGATTTAGAGAGAATAAAGAAACCTATTTTTAATCACAACATTCATAAAATTATCAGTGTAAAGCGTTATGAACCTCAAAAAAGATTCAATTTACAATAAACCTTTTATGACACCAAATATTTTAGCTTATCAAATGAAAAAAAAAAAGGCTCTAAAAGAGGGAACAATAAGCTAAAACTCAAGCAAAGGAGTGATTCAATCCCTGAATCATACAGCATAATCTCCATTCACCCAGTCCAACTCCTCTCCTGCCAAGTCCACC
>Ga0209700_101816_pt1 | contig 44285 bp, 29 predicted proteins | sample SiratroredBW_FD_187528 | JGI IMG/M metagenome (GOLD analysis project Ga0209700, IMG submission 187528) | Root nodule microbial communities of legume samples collected from California, USA - Siratro red BW (SPAdes) (version 2) | ecosystem: Host-associated > Plants > Roots > Nodule | place: USA... | reverse complement strand
GATTTAGGAATTTATCTTTTGTATACTCGATGCTTAAAAGTTTTGTAGTTAGCTTTGAAAGTCCAAAATTTCATCACAAATGATATTTTATATATATATATATATATATATATATATATATATATATATATATATATATATATATATATATATATATATATATAAAAGTCTTTTTCTTGTTAGTAAATATTAGCAGTTAATGTTTTAGTTTTATTTAGCGCGTGATGAGATAAGATTTAAAGGAGTAATTAATTACATCTATAATAATAGCAAATAATTAAATAAATTCTATACATGTTTTATAGTTTTAAATAAGTTTCCATAATTCATTATTTAATGTAAAAATTGATACATAAAGAAGAACAAAAATATGAATACGTATCCTTTGGATGCAACTTGATCAGTCTCTCTCTCTCTCTCTCTCTCTCTCTCTCTCTCTCTCTCTCTCTCTCTCTCTCTCTTGTCGCACGCTTCATTCAGCACAGATCATAGTTAATAATAAAACCTTCTCCTCTAACAGACCACAACCTCCAACCCCTACAATCATGTGACTTCCCAAACAATCTCAAAAACATCTTAGGAAAATCCTTATTCCTTAAATTTTGTAAATACTTACACATACATATATACAAACACAAACATGTTGCTCTGTTGCGGCTGAACAAAACAGGGTGTATATATAATACTCTTTTTATTCACAAAAAGAAGTCAAAGGGTCTAGCTTTGGCACCCCAATTGAGCTCTTGGAGCAATGAAGGTCTCCTCCCCCGGTGCCACCGCGGAGAAGGCCGCCGGCGACGGCGTCAAGGCGTGGAATTCCGGCGGAAGCCACCTTCTGGCCAGAAGGGTCATGCAACTCACCATGTTCCTTGTTGGGTTCGCTGTGCTGTGGATGTTTCTCTATAGCTCTGCTTCTCCCTTTGGATTCTCTCCCGCACATTACTTCATTGATGACTCAGCAAAAGTTAGTCTCTTTCTCTCTCCCTCTCTATATCTATCTTTTTCTCTATCTATGTTTGTGTGTCAACTTGTGTTATGCAATTGGGGTTATTGGTGGTAGTGAAGGGTGGAGAATGAAAGAAGTGGATTTTGGGATTTTGTTTTTTTCGATTTTGATGTTTATGGGTCTAGCAATCCAATGAAAAAGTTGAAATTTTTAATTGTGGGTTTTGATGCTTTTCCATTTTATGCTGCTCTATCTGTTCAAGCTTGGTTTTTGATTGGGTTGATCAAACTTGGGTCAATTTGGTTTATTCTTGAAGCAAACTTGAACAATAAAAAAACCATGCTTTTTTGTGAGTGCTTATGTTGTTATGTATGCTACTCACTATTTCATTCTTTTTGTTTCTTTGCCTTACACTGCCATGGGTGCCATCCAAAAGGGTAATTGATGAAGTGAAAAGATAACCCTTTTTGTTACTTTGGCTTTGATGAAGTTCGAAAGTTAAAATCAACACAATTCAACTGTTATTCAGCCAACATTTATGTATCATTATTATGGTTATTATTCTTTGCAAATTCCGAGATTCTTAGGAAGATGTACCAGAAAGATCATGGATTTATAACTGATGAGGAAAAAGGGGAAAAAAAAAAAAAAGGGTAGTGGGACCACTTCTAAAATATTACCGTTGCTGATTGGACATGCATTTTTTTTCAGTGGACTCAATGCATAAATTTTTATTGAAATGGTAAATTTTGGCACTATTTCCATTAGTGACTTGTGAAGATAAGTTCTTTCTCTTTCATCATCTTTATGACCCTAATGGCCATTGAAGCACGGTATTGGGTAAAAAATTCCTACTCCCTATATATGCCTTTAATTTTTTCATAGCCATGCTTTTGAAATAAGAGGTGTGCTTGCGATTGTGAATTGATAATTTTTATTTTTTTATTTTTCTTTTTGGGAATGAATTATTTGAATTTATGCTTGGTTTGAGTGTTTGATGGTGTTGTAGCATAAAGTCAAAGACTCAACTTGACATTTCAACAATTCATGACATTAATTAATTGATTAATTAATAATTTGTTGTGGTTTATATGCACACATCACATGAAGGGGAATTTTTGTTCTATAATATAATATAATTGGTATATTACTCCATTTCTACATTTTCTATTTTTTTTTTGTTAAGAACTAGAGATCGTAATTGTCGTATTAATTTTTTAAGGTAATATAAATTTTGAAAATCTTTAATTAAATGAATTATTATTATGGAAAGTATTTTTTAACAGAATAATTTTATTAAAAGAGCCTAAGTGTGCTTTTTGTTTCGTTTAAGTAACTTGCTTGAGAAAAGACATTGTTGAAAAAAATAATTAATTTAATTTTTTAATAAATTTAATTCTTAATTAAGCCTGAATTCAATTTAAATATAGTGAGAGTGTAAATGTTATCTGTATGATAAATATACTTCGTTTGATAATAAACACCTTAAAAATTGTATTTAATTTACCGATTATATGGTTTTTAATTTATTGATAATATTTTTTTCCCTACATAAAGTTTACAATATTTTAGTATTGCAACAGAACAAAATACCCAAACAGATGTATAATATATGAGATGGAAGGAGTATACATATTAGTTAGACCTCATTTTAAGTATTTAAAAGTGATATTTTTTATTAAAAATATTTATAAAAAATGAAATATAAAGTGAAACGAAGAAATTTAAATAAATAAATTGACATTTTATATGATTAAAATCAGCCTTAATAATAGTTAACATTTAAGTTTTAAAATTTCAGTAATATTCTTTTCTTTTCATTTGATTCATTCATAAAGATTAAATATATTAACAGCTAACTTCTTTTATATATGTTATTTCCTGTTCCATTTGTTCATAAAGATATTTGAAGTTTGACATTTGAATATAATAAGAAACTTGCATTTTGAAACTTGAATTTTGGAACTAAGAAACTAAACTATATTTATATAATTTATCATAAAAAACCCCAGTTTATCGAAAATCAGTTTACCAAGCAAATGGAATATAGTAAGAAATATCCTTTGAAAGAAAATATTACCAAACTTGCTTTAATATATATTTTTTTTGGTCAAACCCAAAGAAGGGAATCAATTATTAATGGAAAACCATTGACAAACATCGACCATATAAATTGACCTCATGTTCCGTTATTTAAGCTAGAGACAACAGACTTAATTTTTTTAATTATTAGCATTTATAACATAGTTTATTTAATTAGTGTTAATTAATTATTTAGCTTTATTTTTTTTGGTAGTTGATGTATTCTGATGAACCCCACCTTCTAATTAGCATTGTTATTCTAAGGTCACAATAACACACGTTGTCTCAACATTGGTGTACCATGTGCAACATAGTGGCCACAGACATAACCAGCTGTTCACATGGTTGTCCCAATGAAGACTTATGGTTGACTATGCTAAATTGGTCACATTGATGTTTCATCATATCATCATTCATTTAAAATTTGGATTTATATTAGAGAGATTCCCAATTGCAAATATCTTAAGCAAAAATTGTTAATCATGGCCAATTTTCTCAGACAACTATGGATGAAATTTTGTGTATAGTAGTAAGCAAAACCCTAATTGCATTTTTAGGTACAAGGCCATGAACCATGATGGTGGCAATAAGCTATTGTCTCATTAGTGATATATAAAAGTGGGAAAGGAATAAAGGGATGGGATTTTCTTTTGAGATATTATTCTTTTGTGGATGGCACAAGCTATTATGGTAGTGTGATAATTCCACACAGTGAGCTACTATTCTATACTTGCATATTGGTGTGAGGTTGGAGCTCACTGCAAATGTAGAATTTTTCCACAATTTTCACAAAATTGGCCATATGTGCCACTAGTTCTGTGGTCATATATGCAAAAGGAGGGGACCATTTTGTTACTTTGATGTTTAGAAGTTTTGTGATGTCCCCTATTGGACACATATGGTATATGGTATATTCACTTCCTAGTTGTTGTCTTGCTTGCAAATTTTGTCTACTTTTTCTTTTTTTGCTAACTATTATGAGTTTCTCATAAATGTCAAATTCTTGAACATCATTAACATTTTATGCTTCTGTTTTCTAGTAGGGGAATAGATTGTTTTATCTCTTTGACAAGCATATTCGAAATGAGTTGTTTAGCTTAGCTTTCACTTGTCTTATTATCCCTCTTACGTGTTTGATGAAATTCTTGCGAGAAATGTGAACTTTGGTTACCAAGTGTTTGATGAAGTCTTGGTTTTATGCATCAGGCGGAATATGATCCAAAGCTAGAGAGTGTTCTTAGAAAAGCATCTACGAAAGATAAGACAGTGATAATCACGACTTTAAATGATGCTTGGGCAGAGTCAGGTTCCATATTTGATCTCTTTCTTGAGAGTTTTCGCGTAGGAAACCAAACAGAAAAGTTTTTGAAACACTTGGTGGTAATAACTTGGGACCAAAAGGCACATGCTCGCTGCCTTGCTGTGCACAAGCATTGTTATCATCTTGAAACAAAAGGTGTCAATTTCACCGGTGAAGCATTTTTCATGACCCCAGACTACCTAAACATGATGTGGAGAAGAATTGAATTCCTTGGTTCTGTTCTTGATATGGGGTACAACTTTGTCTTCACGGTATATATATACACATACATCTTTATTTACAAAGTAGCTTCTTAAAATCTTCACAATGCACACCACAAAACTACAAAAGAATTTTTGCATTGTCAATCAATTAGAAGTTGTTGTGTAAGCCGTAACTCTTTACATTGTCAATGCATAGAGATTAATCTCATATAATGTTTGTTTTTGGTTTTCCTTTGCAGGATACTGACATAATGTGGCTTAGAGACCCCTTCAAGCGATTTTACAAAGATGCAGATTTCCAAATAGCTTGTGATTTTTTCAATGGCAATTCCTATGACTTAAACAACTATCCAAATGGAGGGTTTAATTATGTGAAATCTAGTAGCCGAACTATTAGGTTCTACAAGTTCTGGTTCAACTCTAGGAGTGCCTACCCCAAGTTGCATGACCAGGATGTGCTAAACAGGATAAAAAAGAATTCCTTCATTTCTGACATGAAGCTGAAGATTAGGTTCCTTAGCACTGATTATTTTGGCGGGTTTTGTCAGCATGCAAAGGACTTCAACAAGGTCTCAACAATGCATGCCAATTGTTGTGTAGGTTTAGAAAACAAAGTCAGTGATCTCAAAATTTTGCTTGAGGATTGGAAGAAGTATGTGGCATTGCCTGAAAATGAGAAAAACCAGTCTCATCCATCTTGGAGCGTAAGCTGCAGGTAATGGAAATAACTTTGGTTAATTTTTGGTTCATTTATTCAATAAATATATTGATTTTATAGATTAAAAATATTTAACACTTAAAAAATAGTGCATAGAAATTAAATATATGCAATTCTATTATGAGTTTTTTTTTTTTATTATGAAATTCCACTGAGATGTTGAAGTCACAAGAATAAGCCTGATAAGAATCATGACTAAATTTGACTTTGGGAGTTGTTAGATAAGATGAAGTTACATATATATCACAGCACAGATAAAAACAATAACATGTCAATTTATTTGATGGAAAGTTTTTTAAAAACTATGTAATATATATATCTAATGTTTATTCTGCAACTGATATAGTGGAGGCTTCAATTTATGTTGCTATCATGAATTAATGGACATCGTTTTCTGGCACTGTTTTGTATAATTTTCCACATTGTTGACATCATTCAGGACGTCCTTTGAACGTTCCAAACAAAGGAAGGAAAAGAAGAATAATGGCAGGAAGTTGTGACAGACTTTGGCTGTAACTGTTTGATGCATGTATAAAGAGGTATGTGAAATTTGTCTGTAATTATGTGATTCTTTTGAAACGCATTGACCAAAAACGTTTCTTTATTATCAGAAGATGTGCTTTGTGTTTATTTTATTTTATTTTTTTAAATTTCACTGATAATTATTAAAATATCACTTTGGTTTTACTTTATTTCTTGTTTTATAAATAAGCAATTTTTTATATTTTGTTTATATAAACATATTATTATATGTTTATATTTTGTTTATGATGTTACGTTATCTCCATCAATTTTTTTCTTAAACTATTTTTATTTTTTTTATTTTATTTATTTATTTTTATTATAAAAATATTGATATTATAAGATGACTTATAATATCAACATAAATAATAAGATATATGTTGCAACTTAACTAACACAAGAAAAATAAAACTTACATATATAATAAAAAATTAAAATAAAATATTTAATTTCTGAATCTACTTTAAAAAATATATATTATTAGATATTCAAAGTAAAAAATGTATCATATGTTAAGGATGTTTAAAGTTTTGAAGTAATTCAAGTAGCTAATTAAATGCAGAGGACATGTGAGGAGATTGATAATTTATAATATAAGAACATCTTATATTTATTTATTTTTTCTTATGGAATCTTTTTGTACTGTTTTGGTTACATATTTTAATTGGTTTTGAAGGTTGGAGAATGATTGACTCAAATTTGGGATCCCAGAAAAAGATTAAGGTTACCAAACTAATTGCCTTGCTACAAAGAAGAAATGTGTACAACAGAAGTAGTACACTACATTATTCAAGTGCAGTTTTCTTCAAGGTCTCAAATATAGAGACAAAACTTGAAATTGTTTTTTTTGGTCAAGTTTCCATATCTTATTTCTCTTGGTTAAATTTATCCAGCTGTCATTTCTTATACATTTATTTTTATTTTTGCATTTTTTTTTCTAGAATTTACAGTTTATATGAATATTCCTTTAATTGTAAATTATATCTTGAGAAAACTGATTTCTTTTTTTAATTTTTTTTCTACTATATTGTTAAGGTATCAAAAGGAAGTCGTTATCTTTATTTTTCTTATACAATTTCTTACTCACTAAACTAGTTTTTGGTGAATCTTCATATCAGAACAAGTAACAAAATATTCATCTATTTTTCACCACTTAGATTGTTAAAGCTTGAATATCCTATTCATACATTTTAACACTCAAAACTTATACTATTTATATGTATACAAAGTATTTTCTCTCGAAAAATATAATTTAATAACCATTAATTCATTAAATTTAATTCATCTTATAATAGTCAATTTTTATCAAACATAGCCATCAAAAATCATAGAATATGACATTTATAAACATATTTGTATGAATGTTAAAATAAATTAAAATTTTAGCATCCAACTCTTTTAATCATAAGATTAATAATTAAACTAAGGTTTTTTAAGGAATTTTACCGAGCGAATTTCATCTATTTTGCTTCTAGACGATTTTCATTGGACAAAAAGTTATTTATTGAGCAAAATTTCATTAGGTTCGTTGGTGAATTTGCGCTCATTGAAATTGGTTTTGCTGAGAAAATATCATCATGAGTTTATCAATGACTATAATTTTGTATCATAAAACCATATTCAAACATAATTAATATATGAAATCACATTAACGACGAACCCAAACCAAAATTTACACTAACTTTAAAGTTCAATTATGCATATTTTTTATTGAGTTAAAAGTTATGCATAAGTTTGCTTGTTACTCAAAAAGGCAACTTAAACTATGCTCTATCTTATCATCTAGATTTTTTTTTTTTAATTTTTTGGTACATTAATTTACATAAAAGAAACTGAAAATACAACAATCTTCCAAAATATTCATACATGGAAAACTTATAAATTTTAAATCACTCAATAACAAAAAATAAGTAAGTTTCTTTAAATAAAAGAAATAGAGTTCCTCGTACTCAAATCCTTCATTACAATTTCACAAAAGTCCATATAACAATAATTTCTACAGTCCAGCAACACTCATTTATTCATAACTTAACTTAAAATTGAGGACAAACTTAGTTTTCATTACTTATTTTATTAAATACTAGGGTTGAGGAGGAAGATGAAGTAAAACACCAAAACTCTCTAGATCCTCTCAAGGATTCAAAACTTCAAAATCGACCTCAAACTCATCATTTTTTTTCACCCCAATAACTCTAGCATGTAAAAGATCTAAAGAGAAAGAAATGGAAATTGAAGAAATGAAGGAGAGCTTACCATAATAGTATTCAAATTTGATACTCTTAACTTTCTCCTCGCTATCTTGTAGACTCACTTCACCAACGAAGAATGAAGAAGAACCCTAATAAGATTGAAAATGGAAATGTAGAAGGAGATTGGTTTCAATGGTAGTTCAAAAGAGAAGAAGAAATTTTATATAGTTAAATTTCAGTTATAGTTATTTTAACATTCTCTTCGTCTAAGATCAACTTTCCTTCACATTTTGTTTCACAACTACAAATTTATTTTAGTCAAGTCTTTAAACCTAACTTTTACTATTCTCACCACACACACACACACATATATATATATATATAAAACATATATTATTAAGTAAATTAAATCTTAAACATAAATTAAATTTAATTATCACTTATAAATAATTTTATACTTATTTATCACACAAAAACTGAGTCCTTACTAGCGTAAGCAAAAATTAAATGTAAAATTACTAGTGTAAGAAAAACAAGATTCAAGAAGTTTTGTAATTAATATAAATATAAATAATACTTTATATACATACTTAATACAAATATAACATACATACTTAATATAAATAAGACTTTATATATTTTTAAATCATATTTACGGATAAAGTTAGAGTCTCACAAACTGAGAGTTATGTTACTGTTACTTTCATATATAAATTATTTAATTACAGTAATTTCATTTATAGATTTTTATAATTTAAATTACAATTCTCTTCCACATTTTTTTAAATAAAATAATATAAAAGTTTTAATATTTCAACCTATAATTTATTTTATTTTAATAAATCAATTTCAATATTTTACTTATAATATAAAATTAAAAAAAAATAAAATCACAGACCAACCTATTCTCTTCTACTTCTGTTCCAATAAACTAGACAAGAGGAGTTAGAAGCGAACCAGCAGATTAAACCGAACTGAACAAGATCTACTGAATACGTGAGTTCCTCAAAGAGACCAATAGATTAATGCTATTTAAAATTTGTTTGTATAATATTTAGTTATGATTAAGGTTGAAAAACTATCCTAGGTAAGATGTACAAGTATTCTAATTTTGTAAATGATGCAGGTATAATATTCAATTCACGAATATTCAATATTCGTTGATTATTTTATTTAAATATTTTTTAAATTAAGTAATTAAAATAAAGTTATTAGCAAAAATTATTAATAATTGCATAGTAAAAAGTTGATATACAGTGTGTTCTAGTAAAATGTCGGGTAAAAAAGAACATGCTGGGAATTTCATACTACTTCTAAAAAAATATAAAGAAAATGAAATATTTTTTATAAATAAAATAAAATAAATGATAATAGAGAACTCTTGTATATTTATTTATGAACAATCTAGTTATGAAAATAATTATATATTTTTCTAAAAATATTATTTAAAAATTTAAGTAATTAGCATAAATGCGAGAGGAAATAGTAACTTTACTTGAAGTGAAATGAGTGATTTTGAACAACACCCTATTGTTTGTGTTAAGAGTGGTTTCATAATAGTAATTACCTATGACAGGAGAAAAAAAAATGAGAATAAATGACAATGGGACGTGTATTAAAGAGCTTAAATTTAGAAGAAAAATATTACTACCTAGAGAAGAAAAACAATACTTCCTACTAAAAAGAGTACAAGATTTTTTTTTTTTTGTTTGTTTCAAAAGAGGACATGACTTTAATATATAGGTTTCACTAGTTCACTTAAATTTTAGTATATTTTACTAGTCAACTTTTTTTTATCTTATAAACGATATTTCATAAATAGTTTTTATAAATAATTGTAACTATTTTTAGATATTACTTTAAGTATTTTTTATCTTTATAATACTTATTAAATTAGTGTTTTATTATAATTTAAGATAAGAAAATTGATGTTTTATTATCCTTTTTAAATAGTGGAGGTTTTATCATAATTTAAGATATAAATTAACTTAATGAAATTATATGTAAATGTGCTCATTTTTTTTAATTTTACATTTATCTACTACTTTAATAGATAATTTCACCATGAGTTTATCGTCACTTGTGTCAATTAATTTAAGTTGGGTACATACATTTAATTTAATAAATTAGTTTAACATTTTCTAACTATTATTTTCTGATAAATAGTCAATTGCATCCAAAAGCTTCCAAAGGATGAACTCATGTGCATCAAAAAGCATTTAATTAAGTTGAATGATTTAGCTTTGCCAACCCTTCTTCATTTTTTTCTCCACTAGAGTCATCCCAATGCTATTGTCATCACATCAATTTTCACTTTGTTAAGAACTTCCAAATTCCCATGTGCTTACATTTAAACCAACTACAATTGACTTTTTATTTTAATTAATTTTGATAAAGATGTTTTGCACACTGAATACAAACATATTTCCTAGAATATGAATCTTAGTTTAGTCCCTTTTACAGTAATACACCCCTATTCTTACTTGGGTTTATTATATAAAAATTAATAACAAGGCTGTTTAATGAAAATAGTCTATTATTTTTTTTTTGTGAATGAGAAAAATAAATCTTTATTCTACAACCATACATAAGTACTAAATAACTAAGATTAATAGTTAAATCCACAGAAGGGAAATTCTAATAATTTATTCTCGGACCATAAAACTACTCACTCATATTTCTGAGTCATACATCTTATTAAATGAATATCCTAAAAATGTAATAAACGTTAACCATAGAATGTGTACTAGAAGGGATATTTTTGAGACTCTATTCGTATAAACATGTAAAGTTTTATGTTTTATGAATTTAACTATAATGTATGCTTTTCATTAATATTATCAATTTTTAATTTTACAGAATTTTTATTTAATTAATTTCCAAAATAAATAAAGATAAACTTATTTCATTATCTTATAAGTTAGAAATCCATCCTTATTAAGAATAGTAGACACGTGTTGGATACAACCTAAAGTCGATTTTGTTATTTTCTCATTAAAAATAGAATTTATTTATAAAGAAGTTTCCCCTAAACTCTTACAAATCTTTATAGTTTTGTATACAAACAAACTCTATATCATCCAACCCATTTTACTATAATCACTTTAGAAAGATATATTTTTAAAAGTTATTATTTTTTTTATTTTTTATAATAAGAATATATTTTCTCCATTTCTATTTATAAATATCAATTGCCTAATTCATCAATATTTGAAAATAGCTAATTTAATTGATAACAATAATATTGTCCCATCTTTATATATTTTTTTTCTCAACACTACCCTGTCATCTATATTTGTTTTTTTTTTCCTTTTTCTAAATATTTTCCAATACACTCTCTCACAAATAATTAATGCAAGTAATATTATAAGATGAGACTTATAAAGAAAACAAGTAATTTATAATTTAAAGCTGATAAATAGAAAAAAATATAACATATAAGTTTGATAATATAAATATTTTTTGCACTTCCATCTTTTTATTAAAATTAACTAATCGAAGGATAATCTGATGATGTAAAAACTTTTACACAATGTATACATTAAATTTTAAAATTATTATTTTTATCAGCATTAAATTAAATTTTAATTAATATTAATTCATGAAGAAACAAAAATGTCAAATGGGGAAAAAAATTAATGTATATATTTCCTTTTTCATAACGTGATCATGGCATATGACATATGCCATAGTTCCTCTATTTAATGCATTCAAACTCTGACTTTCTTTTCAAACCCCATTCAGTTTCATTCCACACACATCACTTTTTTCTCATAAGATCACGTGATCTTCAATAGGGTAGCAAAACAACTTCGGAAAAATCTTTAAATTTTGTAAATACTACAAAAATACAGAGGTAGGTACGTGCATGTTGGTGTTTTGTTGAGGGAAGAAAACAAAGAAGCAAGTTAAAGGTCTTCACAAGAAGTCAAAGATATATACCATCTTTGCCACCCCCAATACAGCAAACAACGATGGACAAAACCGTCGGCGCCGCCGTGGAGGACGCTGCCGGCGACGGCGTGAAGGCATGGAATTGTGGTGGTGGCAACATTTTGGTGAGAAGGGTGATGCAAGTCACCATGTTCTTAGGTGTTTTTGGAGTGTTGTGGATGTCTTTTTATTTCTTTGCTTCTCCCTTTGAATTCCCCACCTTCTCACCCTACTTCATTCATGAATCATCACAGGTAAGAATCTCTTTCTCTCCATGTTTGAGTCAACTAGTGTTTGCAAATGGAATTATTGGTGGTGTAAATAGAAGAGAATGAAAATAGTTTTTTTTTTTTTAATTATGACACTGTATATACCTATAAGTCAATTATTTGTAATAATATTTTAAATTTGATATTAAAAATTTATACAATATTAAGTTAAGAAAAATTTATATAATATTAAGTTAGCTCTGTGTCCGATATCTTGTCAAAGATACTTGTAGTGTGTATATATGATTGGTGTATATGAAAATGACCGCTGTTCCATGTCATTTTGTAATAGGTTTGAAATATATTTTTAACTACTCTCGTTAATTTCATTATTCGCAGTTAAAAAAAAAACTCATATAATTTGTTTAGTGAAATAAAAAATAAAAAATAAATATTTATTGAGATTTTATTCAAAATATTATTTTAATTTTAACTAAAATATTGAAGCAAAAAATAATTTATTAATATATAATTAGAAATATTTAATTTTAATTATTTAGTGACATATAAAAGTATTACATCGATAATCATATCTTCTTTTTATCTCTAAAATATCAAAAGAAAAAAGATTTAAAATAAAAAAATTTATTTAATGCAAAGTGATTAAATTATAATTAATACAGAAGTATAATTTATTGTTCTTTGTTTTAAATTAATTATTATTTATTTAATTGCAGTAAATAAATTAACATTTTTAGTTCTCCACACATTAAAACATGGAATATTATTTTCATACCCAATATAAGTCTAATTACTGGTGTTAAAAGTATGAAAATTTAATTTGAGCAATTGAAATTAGAATGAAATTACCAATTTTATAAATTAGAGGGGAAAAAAAAAATCAAAGTTAAGTCTCACCTTTTTTTTTTAAAATTAAAGTCTTACTTGTTACATGTAATGTAATATAGGCAGTGCAGAATTTTTTAATTATCTTGATTTAAATTCTATAGTTATGCATTTTTATTTGTAACACAACATTTTTAATTATCTTGATTTAATTTCTAATAATTATGCATTTTTATTTGTCACACAAATCTCAGATTGTTTCACTTCTCGCACTTTTGATGGTTCTGCATTGTATGAAGGGATTGCATTGTTTTATCCTTTCTCTTTATCTGTTTGATAAATTTGTTCAGTGAATTTTGAACTTGGATTACCAAGTTTTTTTTTTTCAATAGCCATTTGGATTACCAAGTGTTTGATGTTGTCTTGACTTTATGCATCAGGGTAATCATGATTCTTCAAATCTAGAGAGTGTTCTTAGAAAAGCATCTATGAAGGATAAGACAGTGATACTCACCACTTTGAATGATGCATGGGCAGAACCAGGTTCCATATTTGAACTCTTTCTTGAGAGTTTTCGTGTAGGGAATCAGACACAAAGGCTTTTAGACCACCTGGTGGTAATAACTTACGACCAAAAGACACAAAATCGTTGCCTTTCTATGCACAAGCACTGTCACAATCTGAAGTCAGGGAAAAATTTCACTGGTGAAGTATTTTACATGACCCCAAACTACCTAGAGATGATGTGGAAAAGGCTTGAATTCCTTGGTTCTATCCTTGAAATGGGATATAACTTCGTGTTCACGGTATGTACATGTATATTTGTTTTGCAGAAAAAGCTTAACATCTTAGCACACACTCAAACTTAGTTGAATGTATAAAGTAAATAGTTTGTTTCTTGTTTTGCTTTGCAGGATTGTGATATAATGTGGCTTAGAGATCCCTTCAAACAGTTTTACAAAGATGTAGATTTCCAAATAGCTTGTGATGCTTTCAATGGCAATTCCTCTGACATAAATAACTCCCCAAATGCAGGGTTTAAATATGTGAAATCTAATAATCGAACTATTTGGTTCTACAAATTCTGGACAAACTCTAGGAGTTCATACCCAAAGTTGAATGAGCAAGATGTGCTCAACAGAATCAAAGTGCACCCCTCAGTTTCTGACATGAAGGTGAAGATTAACTTCCTTAGCACCAGTTATTTTGGAGGGTTTTGTGAGATTAGCAAGGACTTCAACAAGGTCACAACAATGCATGCCAATTGTTGTGTTGGTTTAGACCACAAAGTTCATGATCTTAAAATTGTGGTAGAGGATTGGAAAAGGTATATGGGATTGTCTGAATATGATAAAATAGAGTCACATCCTTCTTGGAATATACCACAAAGTTGCAAGTAAAGTAAATTAGTTTTGTTAGTTATTCTTTCAGTTATTCAATAAATACAATATAGAGTAAGAAAGTTAAAATTATGAAACATTCTATGATGGTGCAATATCATGAATTTGACCAATTAATACTTTATTAGAGTAATTCTCATAAAAAATATAATAAGGCGAGTCCTTTATGTCTATATTTTGGGAATGTTACTAAAAAGATTTAATTGACTTATAATAATAATAATAATAATTAATAATTATTATTATACTTATTAGTATTATTATTATCATATTAATTATTATTATTATTATTATTATTATTAATATCATCATCATTACGTATAGATTAAATCCATCAATAAATTAATGGTCGATTTATTGACAGATTTAATGATAAAATTTAATGATCAAATTGTCGACAATTCTGAAAACACCCTGTCCATGGGAGGACAGCGACACCCTTTTGTGGAGGGTATCCTAGGCATAGAGTTACCCGTCAATAGGAAAGGACTTAGCATGGATAAATACGACGGGTCAACGTATCCGAATGAGCACATCGATGTCTATGTGACCCAAATGAGCCTATATATGATTGATGAGGCAGTGTTGTGCCGAGTATTACCCACTTCCTTGAAGCGGACGACGTTAAGCTGGTTCACCTGTCTTCCTCCTCTTTCAATAGACTGCTTTGAAACCTTGGTAGGGCTCTTCAACACCCAATTCGCCATTAACAAACCACACCACTTGATGTCCTTGACACTTCTCAACGTTAGGCAAGACAAAGGCGAGTCGCGTCGAGCGTTCATGGAGAGATTTGGGGGAAGCTGGCGCTACAGATACGGAGTCTCAGCCCTGAAGTCCCTCTTCTCCAAATGGTAAAGATGCTTAGGCTGGGACCATTTGCGAATAGCCTTTGCAAGAAGTCTGCATCTGACTTGGATGAACTGAGGAGGAGAGCAACGAAGTTTATGTAATTAGAGGAGTTAAGAGAGTTTCAAAATCAAGTCAGGGCAGAATCAACCACCGAAAAGGCTAAACCCAGAGACAACAAACCTCCTCTCCCGCCGTATACCAAACCAAGAGAAACCAGATCACCGAGATTCTCGCAATATACTCCCCTGAATGAATGTGAATCGGGGATGAATACTTGAGGAGGCTTTACATGCCGCTTTCCTTCCTACACCAAGGAAAGTGCCCACCCTCCGAAATGTGGAAACAACCAAGAATTGCAGGTTCCACCAGAATTATGGCCACATTACGGAAGAATGCGTGGCATTGAAAGACAAGATCCTTCATTCAATACTCTCATTTACTACTCGTAATACTCAAAGAGAATATTCTTGATATTTTCAGGTTTTCAAAAATGTACAGAGGTTGAAGGTGGTGTATGATCATTTTTGGGCAATGCTTCAAACTCGAATGCATAGTTCCAGAATTCATCTATATTCAAAAGGAGCTGTGTAGCAATTTGGACATTCAAAAGAAGCTGGATAACAATCTAGACATTTAAGAGGAGGAACAGGGTGTGGGTTTCTTCCTAGGCACTTTTTCTCTGTGATGATTGGTTCTGAAATCATAATGACAGTTTATCATGAAAATATTGAAACAGTTCCATATTCACAACGAAGCCAGTTGATTATGCTCTCCAAAGAGATGAGGAAGAAGCTTGTAGAGAGGGAGTTTGAATATATGAAGGTTGAGGAGAAGATATTGAGTCCAGTACATCTTAACAGTATCGAGGTGAGATTGATCGCTAGAAATATAATCTATGCATTGCTGAGTGATTTGCATGAATCAGAGCAGCTAAGTTGGGAAATTGTAGTGGTTAATAAGCCAATTCTTAATGCTTTGTGCTTACCTGGAGGTAAGATAATTGTTTACTATGGTTTACTTGATCAATTTAAAAATGATACAGAGATAACCACCGTTATTGCATGTGAGGTATTATACTTCTGCTTTGAAGTCTTTGTTTCTATAGTTTAATAATAAAAAATGATGTTATATGAGTTTTCTGTTATTTATGTTGCCTGTGTGGTTGGAAGAGACATCAATGAGGAAATTACACAAATCATATGCTATTCTCTTTTAACACTGCTATATTATCTGATTGCCACGTTTTGCACATTTCTTGTGGTGTTGCCAATCGCAGTGTTTTTGATGTTTTTACCTGTACAGAGGCGATATGTTTTGTTCACTATATATTGGTTTCTTAATTATGAAGGCATGAAAAATAGTAATATAATATTTGGTTATAAATTTTTTAAAACAATTTAATTTGTTGATAGGTTGGAATCAGAAGCGGATTATATTGGAGTCCTGCCAATGGTATTAGTGGGGTATGATCCCCTGGTGTGGCACCTAGAGAGTACTCGGGCAGATTAAAGGGCATTTTATTCTTAATAATTGTCTCTTTTCTCATCCTTTTGGACCAAAAAGAGTATAATTTAGCATCAGAGTCCCTTTTGGAGGTGTGCTCCCACTTCCCACTGGAGAGCAAGGACAACGCTTGGAACTGAAGAGACCATCCAATATTGAGAACTATTTCTAGAGCCGAAGACCGCAGCTAAGACCAAAGACCCTCTAGGCCTCTGCAAGAACATTTTGCGCCCACTATGGGGCCCAACATTGTAAGTTGAAGACTCGAATGGTATCAACCCGAAGCCAAGTTCACGATCAGAGGCGAGATAGCACAATGACAAGCCCAGACCTGATAACTTTATTACTCTCATGACAACACGAGATGACCGAGATGAAGCAGATGAAAGAAGAAGAAATGCGCGCCTTCAGCCAGGAAAATGACGACATGAATGGAAGCTTGTATGGGAGCGACCGACTCCGTTAACATAAAGAACAGAGCGAGACAAGGTCTTAACTCACTCGAACTGATACCGAGCAGACAAAGATTGTGATATGGAGGAGGAGAAGTACCCTTTTGACAATTCTGGAAGCACCCCATCCGTGGGATGACGACGACACCCTCTTGTGGAGGGTATCCTGGGCGTAGAGTTACCTGTCAATAGGAAAGGACTTAGCATGGATAGATACGACGAGTTAACGTATCCGGATGAGCACATCGATGTCTATGTAACCCAAATGAGCCTATATATGACCGATGAGGCAGTGTTGTGCCGAGTATAACTCATTTCCTTGAAGGGTCGTCACGTTAACCTGGTTCACCCGTCTTCCTCCTCTTTCAATAGACTGTTTTGAAATCTTGGTAGGGCTCTTCAGCACCCAATTTGCCACTAGCAGACCACACCACTTGACGTCCTTGACTCTTCTCAACGTTAGGCAAGACAAAGGCGAGTCGCTTCGAGCATTCATGGAGAGATTTGGGAAGCAGGCGATACAGATACGAAGCCTCAATCCTGAAGTCCCTCTTCACCACATGGTAAAGATGCTTTGGCTGGAACCATTTGTGAATAGCCTTTGCAAGAAGCCTGCATCCGACTTAGTTGAACTGAGGAGGAGAGTAGCCAAGTTTATGTAACTGGAGGAGTTGAGAGAGTTTCAAAATCAAGTCAAGGCAGAATCAACCCCCGAAAAGGATAAATTCAGAGACAACAAACCTCCTTTCACGCCATATACCAAACCCAGAGAAACCATATCGCCGAGATTCTCACAATATACTCCTCTGAACGCGAATCAGGGATGGGTACTTGAGGAGACTTTACATGCCGCTCTCCTTTCTACACCAAGGAAAGCGCCCACCCTCCGAAATGCAGACACAACTAAGAATTGCAGGTTTCACCAGAATTATGACCACAGTACGGAAGAATTTGTGGCATTAAAAGACAAGATTCTTCATCCAATACTCTCATTCACTACTCGTAATACTCAAAGGTAATATTCTTGATATTTTCACGTTTTCAATAATATACAGAGCGTTGAAGGTGGTGAATGATCATTTTTGGGCTATGTTTCAAACTTGAATGCATGGTTCGAGAATTCATCTGCATTCAAAAGGAGCTGTGTAGCAATTTAGGCATTCCAAAGGAGCTGGACAACAATTTGGACATTTAAAAGGAGGAGCAGGGCATGGGTTTCTTTCTAGGCCCTTTTTCTCTGTGATAATTGTTTCTGAAATCATATTGACACTTTATCATGGAATTATTGAAATAGTTCCATATTCACAACGAAACTGGTTGATTATGCTCTCCAAAGCGATGGAGAAGAAGCTTGTAGAGAGGAAATTTGAATATATGAAGGCTGAGGAGAAGATATTGAGTTCGGTACATCCTGACAATATCAAGGTGAGATTGATCGCTAGAAATATAATCTATACATTGCCGAGTGATTTGTATGAATCAAAGCAGCTGAGTTGGGAAATTGTAGTGGTCAATAAGCCAGTTCTTAATGCTTTGTGCTTACCTGGAGGTAAGATAATTGTTTTCTGTGGTTTACTTGATTAGTTTAAAAATGATACAGAGATAGCCATCATTATTGCACATGAGGTATTATACTTATGCTTTGAAGTCTTTGTTTCTGTAGTTTAATAATAAGAAATGATATGTTATATGAGTTTTCTGTTATTTACTTGCCTATATGGTTGGAAGACACATCAATGAGCAAATTACACAAATCATATGCTATTCTCTTTTAACACTGCTATATTATCCGATTGACATGTTTCGCACATATCTTGTGGTGCTGCTAATCGTAGTGTTTTTGATGTTTTTACCTGCACAGAGACGGTATGCTTTGTTCACTATATCTTGATTTCTTAATTATGAAGGTTTGAAAAATAGTAATATAATATTTGGTTATAAATTTTCTAAAACAATTTAATTTGTTGACAAGTTGAAATCGGAAGCAGATTATATTAAAGTCCTGCCAATGGTATCAACGGGGTATGATCCCCAGGTGGCACCTAGAGGGTTCTAGGGCAGATTAAAGGGCATTTTATTCTTAATGATTATCTCTTTTCTCATCCTTCTGGACCAAAATGAGCAAAATTTAGCATTAGAGCCCCTTTTGAATGTGTGCTCCCACTCTCCACTGGAGAGCAAGGACAACGCTTGGAACTGAAGAGACCATCCAACACTAAGAACTACTTTTAGAGCCGAAGACCACAACTAAGATCGAAGACCCTCTAGGCCTCTACAAGAACATTTAGCAGTCACAGTTGGCCCAAGGGCGTTAGTTGAATCGAATGGTATTAACTTGATGCCAAGTTCACCATCAGGGGTGAGATAGTGTAATGGCAGGCCTAGAGTCGATAACTTTGTTGCTCTCATTACAATACGAGATGACCGAGATGAAGCAGAGAAACGAAGAAGAAATACGCACCCTAAAGCAGGAAAGACGACCTGAATAGACGGTTGTATGGAGAGCGACCGACTTCGTCAATACAAAGAGCGTAGTGAGACAAGGTCTTAACCCACTTGAACCGATCCCGAGCAAACAAAGACAGTGATACGTAGGAGGTGTCCCATTTTGACAATTCTGGAAACAACCCATCCATGGGAGGATGACGACACCCTTTTGCGGAGGGTATCCTGGGCATAGTGTTACCCGTCAATTGGAAAGGACTTAACATAGACAGATACGACGGGTCAACGGGGACGAGCACATCCATGTCTATGTGACCCAAATGAACCTATATATGACCGATGAGTCAGTGTTGTGGGGAGTATTCCCTCTTGCTTGAAGGGGACGACATTGATCTGGTTCACCCGTCTTCCTCCTCTTTCAATAGACTGTTTTGAAACCTTGGTAGGGCTCTTTAGCACCCAATTCGCCACTACCAAACTACACCACTTAGGTCCTTGACACTTCTCAATGTAAGACAGGATTACGGACTACTACATGAATACTGGGAGAGATTCAAGAGACTTTGTGCCAGTTGTCCACACCACCAAATTACGGACCACCTGCTCATAGTCTATTTCTATGAAGGCCTTAAACCCATGGATAGGAGCATGGTGGAGGTAGCCAGTGGAGGTGCTTTGGTGGACAAAACACCTGCAACAGCCAGAGAGCTCATTACAAATATGACTGCTAATTCTCAGCAGTTTGAGACTAGATCCAACAGTAATGTAGTCTACCATGTGCAAGCCTCTTTTAGTAAGCCAAATTTCCCAACCTCAAGCAGTGCAAATCAACATATTTTAAGCAACAAGCTTGATGAGTTAACATTACTAGTGAGACAGTTAGCCGTGAATCAAATAGTCCAGGTTTCAACTATCAATCCACAACCTAGAGCATGTGTTATCTGTTCTCATGTTTCACATCCCACTGATGCTTGTCCCACAATGCAAGTAGAGAATTACAATGATCACACTGTTGCAGCAATTGGAGCTTTTCTAGGGAGATCTCAACAACAGTATAATCCCTACTTCAACACATACAACCCTGGATGGAAGGATCATCCTAATCTGAGATGGGGGCAAAAACAGAATTTTCATAATTCCTCCAACAATTCTACCTTCCATTCCAGGAAAAATTGGCAGCAAAAACTCTACCCAACATAGACTTCCATTCCAACATCAGAAGGAGAGTTTTGTGCAGCAAATAACACCATCTACCTTAACACCCTCCCAGCCACAAGGTGACCCCTCTTGTAAGAATTGATGAAACAAATGTCAACCAACTATTTGCAATTCCGGAAAAGGACTGAAGCCACCATTTAGAGTCTGCAAACCTAGATAGGACAATTGGCCACTACAATTTGTCAAAAACAACTTCAAGTGCCTAACAATTTACCTTCCTAAGTAATTCCTAATCCAAATGTTAATGGGAAGAATGTGAGTGCCATTACCTTGAAGTCTAAAAAATAAATAGTGGGACCTGCACTAGAAGATCTAAATTTTGAAGGAGTTGTAGCTGGACATAAAGAGAAAGACTTGGACACGGCAAACAAGGCGACAATTGAGCCTTTTATTTCTGTATCCTTTCCATAGAGATTGATCCCTTATAAGAAGATGACAGATGCAACATTGAAGAAAGAAATATTAGAAGCTTCCAGAAAAGTTTAAGTCAACATTCCTCTCTTAAATACAATTAAGCAGATTCTGAAATATGACAAGTTCTTGAAGGAGTTATGCACCAATAAGAGGAAGCTCAAGGGTAATGAGAGAGTCAGCCTAAGTAAGAGTGTTTCAGCACTCATCCAATCGATGCCTAAAAAATGCAAGGATCCAGGGACGTTTTCTATTCCTTGCATCATAGGGAATTGTAGATTTGATGATTGCATGTTAGACTTAGGAGCATCCATAAATGTTATGCTCACATCCATATTTAATTCTCTAAGTCTTGGTCCTTTAAAGGCTACCGATGTGGTCATTCAATTGGCTAATAAAAGTAATATACACACCCTGCAGGCCTAGTTGAAGATGTGTTAGTTAGGGTGAATGAACTTATTTTCCCTGCCAACTTTTACATTTTAGAAATGAAGGGTGACTCCACTTGTAGCAAGTCCCCTATCATTCTTGGCAGACCATTCCTTAAGACTGCTAAGACCAAGATAGATGTACATTGTGGTACTATGTCCATGGAGTTTGGTGATAATGTTGTTAAATTTAATATATTTGATGCCATGTGACATTCTAGAGAGGAGCATTCCATTTTACGCATTGATGTCATTGATGATATTGTTGATGAGTTATTTGATTTTGTGCATGCTAAAAGTTTGGATGTTTCTGATAAGTTTGATGTTTGTTGTGATTGTAAAAACAATATATGATGTCATAATTGTGCTGATTTTCCTAATATATCCATATATGATGAGTCAGTTTCTTATGGAAAATCCTGTATTCATGATGTTGATGATGCTAGTGATTTTTCTATTGCAATTGCATATTATACTGACATTGACACCAAGGATATGCAGGGACTACTTGGTAATATTTCTTATGCTAATTCTTTGGCAGGTACCAATCAGACCTACATTAGTTCTGCGGAGTTGCTACCTCTAATTACAGTTTTTCCCTCCATCGAGCAACCCCCAAAGTTGGAACTCAAAACCTTGTCTAAGCATCTCAAATATGCTTTCTTGGAGAATGATGAGCGGCTACCCGTCATCATTGCCAAGCACCTGCTGCCTGATCAAGAAAAAAGGTTGTTGCAAGTCCTTCAAACATACAAGAAAGCAATTGGTTGAAATTTAACAGATATTCCTGGTATTAGCCCTTCCACTTGCCATAAGATTTTATTGGAGGATGGGGCTAAATCAGTGAGACAACCTCAGAGGAGACTCAACCCACTTATTCTGGATGCGGTAAAGAAAGAGGTCACTAAGCTACTTCAAACGGGTATCATTTATCCGATCTTTGACAACAAATGGGTGAGTCCAGTACAGGTGGTGCCCAAGAAGTCAGGAGTCACTCTGGTGGCCAATGAAAAGAATGAGTTGATTCCCACACGAGTCCAGAATAGTTGGAGAGTTTGCATTGATTAACGGAGACTTAACCAAGATACCCAGAAAGACCATTATCCCCTCCCATTCATTAATTAGATGTTAGAGCAGTTAGCTGACATGTCTCATTATTGTTTCCTAGATGGCTACTCAGGTTACTTTCAGATTTACATTGCACCTGAGGATCAAGAGAAGACTAGATTCACATGCCCCCTTAGGACTTATGCATACAAAACTATGTGTGATGCCTCCAACTATGTAGTTGGAGCAGTTTTGGCTCAGTGGCAAGACAAAGCTTCTCATGTCATATCATATGCATTAAATTCCTTGGATTCAACTCAAGCTAATTACACCACCACTGAGAAGAAACTCCTAACTATGGTTTTTGCTCTGGACAAGTTTAGATCATATCTACTTAATGCAAAAAATGTTGTTTTCACTAACCATGCAACTTTGAAGTTCCTCTTGAAGAAAGCAAATGCTAAGCCACGATTAATCAGATGGATGCTATTACTCCAAGAGTTTGACATAGAGATTAGAGACTAGAGTGGAGCACAAAATTTAGTGGCTGACCATTTGAAACGAATCCAATCACAATTTGTTGCACCATCCCCCATCAAAGATGACTTTCCAGATGAGCAGCTTTTGCAGCTACAAGGTAAGTCTCCCCTCCCTTGGTAGGTTGATTTGGTTAATTTCTTGGTTGCTGGTACCTTTTTAAACTATTTCACTAAGGCTCAAACCTTGAAACTAAAAAGTGATTATAAGCATTATGTTTGGGATGACCCCTACTTGTGGAAGTTTTGTAGCAACTAGGTCATTAGGAGATGTATACCTGACTTCGATTGGGATGTCTCCCTACTGACTTGTTTTTGGTAAGGTGTGTCACTTGTCAGTGGAGTTGGAACACCGAGCATATTGGGCAGTCGAGCACTGTAATATAGATTTGACCCAATCTGGAGCTGAAAGGAAGTTGCAACTACAGGAGTTGGAGGAGCTGAGACTGGATTCCTATGAGAACTCACCCATCTACAAAGAGAAAACTAAGGCTTTCTATGATCGGCAAATTCTACACAGAGAGTTTTGTATCGGGCAAAAAGTCCATCTGTTTAATTCTCGTCTCAAACTTATGCCTGGTAAACTCCGATCTAAATGGGATGGTCCTTTTGTAATGTTTTTCCTTATGGTGCAATCGAACTTAGTGATGAAAGGACACATAAAACATTCTTGGTAAATGGGCAGCGATTAAAGCATTATCATGAAGGTCTGCCTGAACTAGTGGAGGAGCAAAACATCTGGCTCGTAGATGCCACATACCTGTCATGAGATGGTGAGGAAGTTTTCTTTACCTCTCATTTTTCTTCTTTATTTCTTTTTCTTTTCATGTGTTTCATTTCATTGTTTTTTTTTTAAATTTGCAATTTTGTTGGTTTGACTGACACCCTCTTTGCATGCTACCCCCATGGTTAGTGTTGAGCTAGGAATTGAACTAAACCTAATTTTTGGTTGATTCACTTAGTTGGACTATTTCTTACATAGATTTTGATAAATGTGTCTAACTGATATTGTGCTTGGCTTTTATGTATGTAATGACATTTTATGACCCTGTGAGCTTAGCCGCTAAGTAGGCGGGCACATCCGATCAATATCTGCCCATCACTCAGTGTCGCAGTGTCAACTTGACCGACAATCGCTGACAACAGCCGCCTACAAAAAAGCTGCCATGTCCAAGAACCTCGACCAATCACAATGCCTTCGTACAAGTTTTGACCTTTATAAATACAATTTGCATGAACTCAAAAAGGTATGCAATTCCAATTCTTACTTTACCTGTTCGACATCCGTGTACTGACTTTGACATCGGAGCGCCTTTTGCAGGTGTTCTCCCACTCCCCACTAGAGAGCAAGGACAACGCTCAGAACTGAATAGACCATCCAGGACCGAGAACTACTTCTAGAGCCGAAAATCGCAACTAAGACCGTTGACCGTTCAGGCCTATTGAAAAACAAAAATATTGTTTCGAACATTTTGCTTTAGAAAAAACTTGTTTTTGAAACATTTCTAAAACACTTTCTGCACTATATGAATTGTGATATGCAATTACAAGTTTTTTAAAATATCAAAAATACCATTACCGTCATCAACGTTTTTTTTAATACTATGCTAGTAATAGTAAGTCGAAATGTGTGATTTAACTTCTTGACTTTTGTGTAGTGTATTCGTAATGTTCCATAAGTGTTCTAGAAGAATAAATTAAAACTATACATTTAAAAATATATATGAGAGAACTTCTATGAATTAGTTTATAGTTCATATATAAGTTTAATTTATTTTCTCTTTTTTATTATTTTGTCTTTTGAAAATGTTTATAGAAAAATATGTTCAAATAGGTTTTCTTAGATTTGAGACATACAAACTTTTTTATTTTTTTAGACATAGTAACTCCTTCTTTATATTCGGGTTTGTAATGTATTTTGAATCTTTTTTACATGGTCACTAGCTTTATGTAGTTAGATACAAGTGACCCTCACTTTTATTACTTCATTCAAACATTGGAGATTAGGTAGATGTGACAATAGACTTATGTTTCGTTACACTAATCATGTGTGTGGTGTATTCGTAATGTTGCAGAAGTGTTATAAAAGAGTAAATTAAAGTTATAACTTTAAGAAAATATATGAGAGAACTTCTATGAATTAGTTTATAGTTCATATATAAGTTTAATTTATTTTCTCTTTTTTATTATTTTGTTTTTTGAAAATGTTTATAGAAAAATTTGTTCAAATAGGTTTTCTTAGGATTTGAGACATACAAACTTTTTTTATTTTTTTAAACATAGTAACTCCTTCTTTATATTCGGGTTTGTAATGTATTTTGATTCTTTTTTATATGGTCACTAGCTTTATGTAGTTAAATACAATATTAAGTGATCCTCACTTTATTACTTTATTCAAACATTAGGTAGATGTGACAATGGACTTATGCTTCGTTACACTAATAATGTGACATCTTATTTTAATATATCATATATATCTTAGTACATTAAAAGGTATAAATATTTCATTTTTATTAAATTAATAAATTAAATTATAAAGTGCAATTATTCTGTATGTATATTATCATTTAATTTAATTTTTTCATAAATAAAATATATAACTTATATCATTACATAATAAAATCAATTCTTAACCTTTTTAAATTAAGTCATACTTGTTGTATGTAATATAGGCAGTGCAGAATTTTTTAATTATCTTGATTCAATTTCTATAATTGTGCATTATTATTTGTCACACAAATATCAGATCTTTCACTTGCACTTTTGATGGTTATGCATTGTACGAAGGGATTGCAATGTTTTATCCTTTGTCATTTACGTGTTTGATAAATTTTTTCAGTGAATTTTGAACTTAGATTACCAAGTGTTTGATGTTGTCTTAGCTTTTTGCATCAGGATAATTATGATTCTTCAAATCTAGAGAGTGTTCTTAGAAAAGCAGCTATGAAGGATTAGACAGTGATCTCACCACTTTGAATTATGCATGAGCAGAGCCAAGTTCTATATTTGAACTCTTTCTTGAGAGTTTTCGTGTAGGGAATCAGACACAAAGGCTTTTAGACCACCTGGTGGTAATAACTTACGACCAAAAGACACAAAATCGTTGCCTTTCTATGCACAAACATTGTCACAATCTGAAGTCAGGGGAAAATTTCACTGGAGAAGTATTTTACATGATCCCAAACTACCTAGAGATGATGTGGAAAAGGCTTGAATTCCTTGATTCTATCCTTGAAATGGGATATAACTCTGTGTTCACGGTATGTACATGTATATTTGTTGAATGTATAAAGTAAATGTATATTTTGTTTTCCTTTACAGGATTGTGATATAATATGGCTTAGAGATCCTTTCAAACAATTTTACAAAGATGCATATTTCCAAAATACTCTATTAGAGTAATTCTCAGTAAAAAATGTAATTAAGTGAGTCTTTTATGTCTATATTTTAGGAAAATAGTTCATTGTTACTTAAAAAAGTTTATTGACTTTTATTATTGTATTAATTATTATTATTAGTATTATTATTGTATTAATTATTATTATACTTATTAGTATTATTATTGTATTTATTATTATTATTATTATTATTATTATTAATTTCATTAATAATAATATCATCATCGTTATTATTATTGACAGCTAAATCTATCCATAAATTAATGATTAATTTATTGACCTTGATGATTTATTTTTTTATATATATATTTTATTAATAAATACAAATTCATTAATAATTCCAGTTTTTATTGTAATTTGTTCTTGTAAAATATTGTATTTTAGAATAATATTTAACTATAACAATAATTTCTTAGTTTAATTTTTTTTATTATATTAATGATATATTCATGACTTGTTTCGTGAATATTAATATACCAATTATATAAATTTGTAGATGAGTCAGACTTATTATGATAAAAATGACCTATGATAGACAAACAAGTAATAATTTTTACAACTTTGTAAATTGTGATCAAACCAAAAATAAAAAAATTTACTTTATTATTATTTATTAGTCTTAATATTGATGCTAATTATCTAAAACTTTATTAATTCTACACAATCTAATTTCTCATATCGTGCAATCTAGCATAATAAAATATTATTATACTATAATTGACTTTCTAACTTCATCATTGTTTATTGTAAGTTCTAAATTTTACACATGGTAATTATTTAAGAAAATATAACAAACAAACAAACAAACTCAACACCTTCTCAAGATTAACAAAAATAATGATCGAAGCAGATAATTACAACATGCACAATCTCAAGGTTGAGATACAAGGAAAAAGCCAAAATAAAAACAATCTGGAATCATTTATTTACGTGGTCAATATACAATTAAACTATCTTATAAGTATTTCTTGTTTAATATCATTACCATCTTTCAACAAAGTTATTTTAATTTTCTTTTAAATAGATAATCATGTAACTTCTTTTGTGATTATGCTATTTCAAAGGACCAGGTGGATCGCAAAAATTAATCTTCCCGAGATATTTATTCACACTCCAGATGTGAGTCATAATATCAAGAAAAACAAATTTAGTATTACTCGAACTAATTACATAGTAATTATCAACCCATTAACGGATTATAATTATTTGCTAAAGATAGAAATCATGTTCAAGGTGTTCGTAACAATTTGTTTTGCTATGAGAACATTCCGTCTAGCCTCCATTTTCTTAGCTTTCTCTCTTTCTTTTCTTGCAACAACCCTCAGAGATAACTTTTTTTTTTCTTCAAAAAATTTCATTGCGTAAGAATGTTTCATCTTCGATCAATCATTCAAACACGGCCAAGCCATGCATGGAATCGGAGTCTAACTTTGAAGTATAGCACATTGCTTTGTTAACCATGAAGGAGCACCGTCAAATAGTAGGTCATTGTGAAGGTTCAAGTTACCGTCGACCACCACCGTGAAGGAAGCATTGGCCACCGCGAAAGAACATCATCGGAAACCCTAAATAACCAAAGTTGTAAATGGTGAAGTGTGGTTCAGATTCTATCGTCGACTTTGAATGGTTCGACGATTGTGTAGCGGAATCCAACTCTAATCGTCAGCTTCTCATCCCTAGAAATGACCATGACAAGGTAATGATGAATCATTGTTTTTTATCATAAGTTTAAGCATGTTTTTACTTTCACATGTTAATTATGTTTTAAATTTTAAATTAACCCTTTTAATTTCTGTAATTAGAACAATAACGTATCTTAGTCCTTTTGTCTAAATATCCCGTGCCTAAACATTGTCAAAAATGAATATTTAAAAAAAAAAATGTAGTGATGATAAGAATGCAAAATTAATATATATAAATAGGTTAGACAAAAAGCATTCAACTTAGTGATGGAGAAAACTCCTTCTTACATGCCCTTTGTTGCCTTCACTTAACTTCATGTGGGTGAAAATATTTTAATTTTTTTCTTGTTAGACCATGGTTTGGTTAAATTATAATTGATAGCTAATTTCTATTTTTGCATACACTTTTAGGAATATTTTTTTTATCTAAACGTGGTTGATTGAAGTAAGATAAACAATTCATTATAATATATTTTTATAATATATACTGTTCAGTCGATTTAATTAGTGAGCAATCAATTTGAAATTAACTTATAGACCTGGTATCTCTGTCAGATCGATGATGAAATTAGTTTTAGTTTCCATAACGTTAAACAATGTGGTGATTAAAGGTGTATATCAAAAAATAGGAGTGGTATTGGTTTACCTTTGTGAAGAGGTTGATGTATGATATAAAAATACTAACAAGATATATAAAAATAGTAGATGAAGCATTGATTATGAAAATAATAGTAATATGTATGGTAAGTTCAGGAAGGTGGTTCCTCTTGGAAGAATGAAGGAAGTCATCTTTCTCACCCCAATTCAGCTCTTCAAACAATGAAGGACAACTCTCCTACCGCCTCCGGGAGGAATGCCGCCGGAGACAACAATCCATGGAATCCCGGTAATCACTTTTCGGTGAGATGGGTGATGCAGTTCACCATGTTCCTTGCAGTGCTTGCTGTGTTGGGCATGTTTCTCTTCATATCTGCCTCTTCCTTACAGACTCCTAACTCCTTCTCACGTTACCTCACTGTTGACTCAAAGGAGGTCAGTCTCTCTATCTATATATATCTATATCTATATCTATATCTATATCTATATCTATATCTATATCTATATCTATATATATATATATGTGTGTGTGTGTGTGTGTTTTGTCAGAGGGTGCCAAGTTGTGTTGTTTCTTGCATTGCAGTTGGAAGTATTGGTGGTCAAATTGAGGAGAATTAAAGGTGGTGAAATTAGTTTCTTGCAAACCAATCAAAGAGTTGAAAATTCTAGGTTTTGGTGTTTTTTTTATGCTTATTTTTGATGGTGAAAATAGAGGAGCATGAAAGGAGGGGATTTTGGAGTTTTGGTATTTGATGCTAAGTTTTTATGCAAATCTGTAAAAAAATTCTTTGATTTTGGGCTTTGATGCTTTTTTTTTTCTGCTCTTATTGTTCATGTTTGCCTTTTTTAATTGGATTGATCAAACCCCTTTTGTGAGTCAATTTGGATTGTTCTCCATGCCAATCTTAAACCAAGGAACCATGGTTTTAGAATGTTTAAGTAATTACGTTGTTGTGCTATTTTTATAGTTACAGACTTTAGATTCTTTAGAATAAAAAAAAAAAAAAGTGATATTTATGTGTTTGGTGTGGTAAGTATGGGCATGTGGCTAGGTTCTTGTCGGCACCAAGTTATTCAAAAATGAGAATGCTAGGGGCAGAAGCATCTCACAAAACCATAAATCTAAAGCCCTAATGCATTAATTGTTAGCACTAATTAAGGGAATGGTTTAAGGTGTTATGAAACTAGGAGAGGATAAAAATCAAAACTTTGTAACAAGGAGTCAAAATGGAAATTAAGTGCTAGGAAAAAAATTTCAGATTTTGGAGGATAAACAGGAAATGATGATACGTCAATAAACTGTATATTTGACAAAAAAAAATTACGGGACACAGTGGAGCCTCAAAGAAAAATTTGGGGGAAGAAAAGATAAAATTTATAATAAAAGAAAGATATGAGAATTGTGAATGAAGTGAGTATCACAATTATTTTTTATCAATTAAAAAACTGTAGTTGTAATGTGGTTTTGCCATAGTTTTTTGGATTTCTTCTAACCATTGTGGATTATTAATGTCTATAAATTTGTTGTATGAAATGTTTACCAAGTGTTTGATGAAGTTCTGGCTTTATGAATCAGGCTGATACCAATCGAAAGTTAGAGAGTATTCTCAAAAACGCATCCACGAAAGATAAGACAGTGATAGTGACCACTTTGAACGATGCATGGGCAGAACCAGGTTCCATATTTGACCTCTTTCTAGAGAGTTTTCACGTAGGGAACCACACACAGAGACTTTTAAACCACTTGGTGGTAATAACGTATGACCCAAATACACATGCTCGTTGCCTTGCTAAGCACCATCATTGTTACCTAGTTGAAACCAAAGAGGGTAATTTCACTGGTGAAATGTATTACATGTCCCCAAGCTACCTACAATTGATATGGGGTAGAGCTAAATTCCTTAGCACTGTTCTTGAGATGGGATACAACTTTCTGTTCACGGTATATGTATATTTATATACATTCATTGTTCATATATATTTCTTTTGAAAGAAAAAGCTTCTTAAGATTTTCACAACAAGGAGTTAATGTTTTGATGACCCTTTTGGTTTAACTACACAAAGTAAAGGGCTTTAGTTTGGTTGTTTTGGTTTGTAGGATACTGATATAATGTGGCTTAGAGATCCCTTCGGCCTGTTTTACAAAGATGCAGATTTCCAAATAGCTTGTGATTTCTTCAATGGGAACCCCTCTGACATAAACAACCTTCCAAATGGAGGGTTTAAGTATATGAGATCGAATGAGCGAACAATTTGGTTCATGAACTTCTGGATCAACGCTAGGATTTACTTCCCGGGATTGGGAGAGCAAGCAGTGTTCAACATGATCAAACTGCACCCTTTGATTGCTGACATGAAGGTGAAGATCAGATTCCTGAGCACTGAATACTTTGGAGGGTTTTGTGAACCTAGCAAGGACCTCAACCAGGTCTCAACAATGCATGCCAATTGCTGTGTTGGCGTAGAAAACAAAATCAATGATCTCAAAATTCTGCTTCAGGATTGGAAGAATTATATGGCGTTATCTGACCATGATCGACTACACTTCAATTCTTCTTGGAGCGTTCCACAACGTTGCGGGTAATTTCAATTACTTTTCTTAATCATTCTTTACATTCATGTGCATGCAACATGATGCTAGAATACATCTTAGATGAACAGATATTTCATAATTACAATTCATTAAAACTTTGGTAACTAATATTAGATACTAATTATTTGACTTAATTAGTCATTAAGTTCAATCATTATTTCTATTTTATAATTATTTAACCGTCAAAATTTGGTAACTATTTTGGTCACAATAAATAACTATTTCATTTAGTAGCTAAAAATTGGTCTCTAAATAACCTTTTTTTTATAGTGATATATGTATTCAGAGTGTCTATGTTAATTTATATATGTTCTATATTTTAAAAATTATATTTATCCAAGTGCTCGTGTCATATCTATATATGTATTGAAAGCATTTATGTTATATTTATATCTATATTTTAAGTGTACGTCACATATTCATATCCATATTAATATAATAGTAGATACTGTGTGGATAAGTATTTATATTAATGTAAATTTATGTTGATATTATGAATGAATATGGTTTTGTGTCTTTGTATAATATGTGCATTGTTGACATTACGCAGTCAACCTCCCGCACAAGCAGATCCTCCAGAAAATCCCATACCAGAAAATCCGGAACAATTGCAGAAGGAAGCACAGTAAACAGAGGTTGTGATCACACTTGGTGCTCACATTTTATTGGTAGAACATCAAATAATATATAGTTTTTTTGAAAAATATCAGTATTATTTAAATGGTATATATTTTATTACATAAATATGTACAAAAATAAATATTACATTTGAAAAGGAGTTTAATGTTTGGATATGCTGAGATTTGAGGGTTGAAAGAGTCTTAGAGAGGTGGAAAAGATGAACTTCATGAGTCATTACTAGAAAAAATTGAAAACTTCTCGAATTCGCACAATAAGATTATGTATATATATTGGGGTTTCTCTAATTGCGTTTTTGAACCTTCTGATTATTTCTTCTTTGTATATATTTCTTCATCTAATTCCATTCCGGGCCCAGCCCAATTTCAGTCTCACTTTTCAGACATTTAATGTTGGGCTGAGTTGCTTTTATAAATAAACCAGCCCAAAATAGTAATTTAAATAACATCAATTGTCATTTAAAATCTTCAAATTTTACTTTTTTTTTTTTAGAAATGTTAACTTTCAACATATTTTAAAATGTATACTCTAGAAGTTTCAAAGTTTCAATTCATTTTGTATGGAATACTTTAAAAAAATGTTAAAATTTCAAAAATTTGAAAAGTTGTATTTGGAAGTGTTAAAAATCTAACAAAATTACTTTCTGGAGGTTAATTTTTAGAAAAGAAAAAATGATCAATTGTCTCTAGGTTATTTTGTGTTTGTTATATGTTGATATGCTCACTCTCTCGATTTTGGTAATAATGGTAAGACAAAAACAACCCAAATAAAATCTAGAGCATTCGTATAAAAATAAAAATGCTTAATTTTAATCAATCCTGTGCATGTTTTTATTTATTTGTTTCAGGTATCATGGTTTTGTGAATAATGAATTGCTAGCTTAGTTAATTTGGATGTTAATATAAATAAAGAGAACTAGGGAATTTGATTTCATTATTTTACTCGAAGTCTAAAGAATATCTGAACTATACAAATATGCAACAAAAAAAGAACGAAAACAAGTATACACTAATATGGTGTTTGGTTTAAGAAAATGAAAATGTAAAGAAATAATTGAAGACAAATATGAAAAATAGAATGTGTTTTTCTGGAAAAAAAAAAAAAAGTTTAGTGGATACCCCAACTAATGAATCGATACATTTATAATATGTTTCAGCTAATTAAGGGTATAAAAATAATATATTAAAAGAAATTATATAGATTCATCCATGAAATTAATATATAAGAATTCTATTAATTTCTTCCAAGTTCAACTCTTCACTCTACATTGTAATTATTTAGTCTATTTATATATCAAATATATTTATAATATCAAGTATAATTAGGACAGTTTCTAAACATAATAAAAGAAGACGATAAGTAAAATAGAAAAAAAAAATAGGAACTTCTAATTTTTGAAGTATATTTTCTGTATTAGTGTTTTCAAAGTGGATGACTTGAAAGAATGGATAGTATATCGTATCAGCAAACAAAATTATTTTGATTTAATTAATGATATTAATTGTTGGAGATTTTATTTAGACTAAAGATAAGGTTAAAATAAGTTGGACTTAAACTTATTTCATAATATGATATTAGTTTATTATAACAAGTTTTGATAAATCTAGTTTTGAATTATTATCACGAATTTAGCATATAACGTGGGCGGATGTATTAAAAATCATATACATAAACTAAAAATAATGTCAAAAAGTGAGACAATCTTTACCTATATAAATCAAATTTACGAGATGACTTAGACTGAAACTTAACTTTACATAACTTTACAGTAGAATCTTTCAAAGTTTAATGCATAAATATTTAAATACTACAAAAATTATATCACATTTAATAATCGTATCCAACTACCATAAAACATAAAATATATATATGCTAGTGGTCTGGAAGAAAGAATAGAAAGATGTTTACATAAACAAATAAAAAGATGTTGACATCACAAAGAATCAAAGATAGCTGAGACAGCATTGAGAGGACACAACTGCTTATGTTTGAATCATCACCAAACAAACATACCCCAAAAAAAGAAAGAAGAAAACTATGACTCATCTAAGGGATAACCATAAACGAACTAGTGACTTTTCAATTTTCTAACATTCTTTGATAATGATATTTCATTATTTAAAATATTACTAAAGTTGTATTCATCATGCCAACAATTAATGAACCTTCAATTTTAGAAAACTGTTTCTTTCTTTTTATATGTTTTCGGATATTCTGTAAATAGTACTTTAAAAAAGTTAATTTATTAGAAAAACGTGATATTTTTTCAGTAAAATTTCATATAAACTAAGATAAGTTAGATCTATATCTCCACACTAATGTTTGGTATCAAACTTGACTTAAAATATTTTTTCAAGAAACATTGAAAAAACTTTCTTTTATAATGATATTTTTTTCAAAAGTAAATCAAACATAAAATATATTGTGTTAAATCTCACAAAACTAATTTGTTTCTACTAAATGTCTCTTAGGAGTAACCATTTACTCTCTATATATTATTACGTTATTAATAATTTTATAAAAAAAAAACTTGCATTTGATTAACGAAAGACTACTTACTCAAGGACTAATCCTTCCACTTCAACTAATGCATATTGATTTAAGATGTAATCCTAAACTTTGTTGTTTAAGTGACTTTCCAACAAAAAAACTTTGTTTAAGTAAATTTTAATCTGTGATAAAAAAAAATGGGTAGTTGTGACAATACCATAAACTATGATTCCTTTTAGAATTTATATGTGGTTCTAGATATAGTTACGTAATTAACTATTAGTTTCACCGTGATTAAGACAAGAAGCACATTTTTCTGTTGTGGTCACTATAATGTTATAATTAAAGGTATAATCTTGATTAAGAGCACCTTATTATTGAGTGTATGAATTGCATAGGAATAAACAAATGAAAGACTTTAGGATTGTTATCTTACTCATATACCACCTCTGAGTTTTTTAGCTTAATAAATTGAAAAGATTATGAACTTGCATAACACGTCGTTTGGCACTATAATTAGTGTAGGCATTCCACCATTGCATGCATGAGTGGCCTACAAATCATCAATTCATCACTCATTCTTCAACGTAACATTGCACCGAATTTCATCATTAGAGTCACAAAGAAAAAGAAAATCTTGTTCGTTTTGCTTATTCAGGGCAATATTTCTCGAATCCCTTCATCTATAAAATTACTGTACCATTAATTAACTTTTCGTGCAAATACGGATATAAACTAATTTCATCTCATCTATATAGTATAATTTCACTAATTAAGGTATTTACGTCAAATTTAATATGAATAAAATAACGTTTTATATCAATTTACATTTTAATTAATATAAGAAAGAGAGGACTTTTTCTGTATTGATAGATAAACATACTTTAAAGTTGATATAATATTTATCTTTTATATAAGTTCATAGGTCATGTTCTTATGTTGAAAATATAGGCTTTGAATCATTTGAGAGATTGAGATGAAGAATAATATTTGGTGGAGTTCTCCTAACAACAATAGTCATATTAGCATCGACATGATACCATATTGTCTAAGAATCTTTTATTTTGATATCATAATGACAAAAGTTTATTAGTAAGGTCAAAGATATCGTAAATAACTAAAGTTAAAGTAGGCTTAATCTTTAATTAATTTAAGTATATGTATGTAAGGTATGTATTTCATGTTTGCGATAGTTGAGTTTAAGTTCGGGTGAAAATAGTATTTTACAAGGTTGTAGACAGTAAAAAACAAATTTGAATTCTTAGTTCTTAAGCTAAAAAAAAAACTAAAAAAAATAAAACGAGTTATAAATGAGTTTAACTAGTGAATCAATGCCATAGCAACTAAAAAAAATCTTTATTTTGTTTTCTCAAAAAATAAAACTTGTTTGATTCTTCATTTTCTCATCTCCAATTGTCCTTCTTCCTAAACTTTCACCTACAATCTAGCTAATGAAAATATAATTTGTTCTTAGAGTGTTTTTCATTAGATAATCTTGTTTTTCTTTTTAACTTTTAGTTGTTTCTTAAAGAAAAATCATGCATGACTTAAGATGAATAGGTTGTAGGAGAGATTGAGTTTCTGAACCTGAGCTCCAGGTATTTAATGGTGAAGATTGACTTTTAAGGTGATTAATGAGTTCTTTAAGCTACAAGACCTTACTCAAGTCATATTACTTTATATTTAGGGGAAGTTCTTTCTCTTTATTTTTTTTTTAGTTTAAAAGTTGCAATTGTTATATACTATATTTTAATATTTAATTCACATAACTTGACTAGGTTTATTATGATACACTTATGTTTATATGCAAATGAAATTATATTTAGACTTGTATATTATAAAATCAATTATGTGATTGTGTGAGAGATTGTTACTAGAAATATATCTAGCCTTGGTCAAAGTGTAAGTATTAAGTTATAAAAAGTTCATGAAAAAAATGTTAGAACTTTACTTATAATGAAGGAATCACGTTATAAAAAGATTACCAAGATTTTGTTATCTAGGTAAAGAATTGTTAATACTCAATAAGTATGTAATTATCTTATTGGTGTAATTACAATTACATTTGTTTCACAATCCTAAATGTTTTAATTTAATATAATCTTTTGAAAGTCTTTTATGTATTGATGTGAATTTATTACTTATCCCTATAAATGTGTTTTAGACACACAAAATTCACCTATAAAACTAACTATTCACAATGCGAAATTTTATTTATAAATTTTTTATAAAAATAAATTATCAAATTACTTAGTGTAACTTTTATCAAATACTATACCATTAATAATTTAATATAAAAATTAGATTTTATTAATCTAACTATTAAATATAATTTCACATAATCTTAATTACTCATGTTAATTTTTTTGTCAGAACTATAATACAATGATGAAATACTTTATCTTTTAGTCTATTTTAAAAATATATATATATATATATATATATATATATATATATATATATATATATATATATATATAAAGTTTGGAATACTTAAACTTTTTTTATAGTAGTGAAATATTAATCCATGCATACCAAAATATAGTAAAGGTGGAAGTAGGAATGAGGTTAGACATCAATTCTAGAGAATCAACAACAATAATAAAAGTACGATTCATATATTCATTAATTTTTACATGAGATATTCATATATTCCTAAAAAGTATATAATTATATTAACCATTAAAATATTCAAAGACAAGTGTATTGAAAAATAAAATGACAATCATCAATTTCACTGAAAAAAGGAATTTCTTGATTAATATATTATAAAAATAGTATCTTCGTTAACAACAATCTATTAGGAAAATTTTATCTTCTAAAACTATGTAAAATCCAAATAAATTGTGTTAGTCGCCAATCAATTATAGAAATATATGTTTCCAAATTGTTCAAAATCAGAATAAGAAAAAAAAAACTTATAGACATATATTAATTGTTCGGTAAGAAAAAAATTAATAAGCATGTATCTATATTTCAATTATTTATCTAAGATTTATTAAGAGAAAATCTTTGGGTACATGCATTGAGGAGAGACATATTTTGGATTCTCATAAAACAAAAATAAAAAAGGTAAAGAAAAATATACAAAATAAAATTATTAAAAAGATAAAATACTTGTGTCTAAATCTTAGACTTCAAACTATCAATCTTATAATCAATATTTTTTGTAATTAAACTTATTTTATTAGTAAATATGAATAAATTAAAAGATTTAATTTTTCATATTATTCATTTACTTTTTAAAACTTTTTTCAGTCACCTAAATAAAGTATTTTTTTTCTCTATTTTATTATTGTTAGTAAGAGACTTAACTGAACCATTCCCTTGGTCCCAAGGATAATTAGTTCCGTGTGGGGCCCACTATACGTAACTTCTCGCATGTGCATTTTTTGGTTATTCCTTTCTCTCTAAAATACAGTAACTTTTGTTTGAATCCTTGTATGAAGTAGTGAATTTCACTCTTATAGCATTATCTAATATTTTTAATATTATATGATAATTTTGAACATATATATATATATATATATTTTAAAAATTGTTATAAATCTTAATGTCTGTGATATATTTTTTTTAACTATTATATTGATTCATATTATTAATTGATGAAAGTAATGAATAATATTATTTTACATATTATATTTTATTTCAAACCTAAAATAACATCATCAATTAGAAATCTAAATCATTTATTGATAAACATAAACTTTTTTAAGCTAATATTGATTATTTTTTTATGTTTTTAATTACAAGAAAAATATTTAACAATAAATTATATGTACGAGACATTTGAAATGATAACCATTCTTAAAATGAAAATAGGAACATGATAGCAAAACAAAATCACCAACTTATTATAATATCCTAGTTATAAATTATTTAATTAACTTAAAACTTATTTGGTAAAATGAACTAACTTATAACTTACATGTTTGCAGCCTTTTCCCTTTCAATATCATCATTACTATTTTAAGATGTTTCTCCTCTTTCATATACTCTTTCTTTAATCCCTTGTAAGCTATCATATTTTATCACTATAATAATTTTTTTTTCAAATTTCCTTAAAAATTTATTAAAAATATATAATTAAAATCATCTAAAATATACTTTTCCATAAATATATAACATATCCTTTTGCACAAATTTATATTTATATTTATTTTTGTAACATTATACTATTTAACCATCTAATTCATACGTTCCTGAAAGGTATATCTCAAAATTTATGTAATGGGAAATTGTTTCACAACCCATATGAAGTTCAAATGCAAGTATAGTGTTCATAATTTTGAGGAGTCTCTGAAAATTGAATATTTTTCTTCATTTGAGTGAGAACAAAAGAGAATAAAGTAAAGGCTCTTTCCGCAGTTACCAAAAAAATAGAGTTTTCCACCAAATCCTAAGGAATTCGAAATGTGCTAAACACTAACACATTTAACTTTTTTTCGACATTAAAGATAAATTCATGTTAAAAGTTGGTGTTTTAATTGCTTCATTTTGAGGATTAGGACTTCACCCAACCTTTTCCGAAAAAAAATATAAAAAAGATATTATCATATTAGCAATCAAAGTTACATTTTACTATGTATAACAAAAATTTAAAGAGATAAAAGTGTTTAAATTGAACATAAATCATGAAAACAATTTGTGTAGATGAGTTATTAAATAGTGTGTGAAAATCTAAATTTATGGAAACTAAATAACAATGCAATGGATAAGGAATATCTCTTGGTACAAGTAACAAGTTATCCCAACAATTGAAATATGCACTGAACATGGTTTGTTTCATGGCCAAGATATCAGCCATTTTTTCAGTATTTCAAGAACAGCAAGTCAATTTTCTTCCACTCCTTTCATTCAAAAGGTGTGAGTGACATAGTTCTCAAACACCGAAACTTCTGTTCTGATAACCCTTTAATGTGTTTCTTTTTACACTCAATTTCCAATACATGTTTATTGTATGTACATATTATTCAGTATACTTTTTTTTCATGATCATATGTTGAACTATCACTAACTCTATCCTTTTGATTAGCTCTCTGCATAAAAGATTAATCAGCATACCAGTTAACTATCTTCTTCATTCTTCCACCAACCACCACAAATGTGAATGCTGGGCCCCAGATCCATCCATTACCATTACCAATAATTCATCAATCTTCCATCACTTTGTTCCACATTATCCCACCAATTAATTCTATATGCTAGGTGCTGTTTGGTTATCATAGTGTGTCATCAAATTTTGGAATATGGTATATTCTATAGTTGGCACCCCTCCACTATCACTCACATTCACCCCAAACACAGTGCATGCACCAAACTGTTTCACTGGCAACATTAGGCACATATTTCCCAAACTAACATTTCATTTATTATATTCACAAAAAAGGGAGTTTGATGTGTTAGATGTCATGTCACCCCATACTTTTTTAATGAAACCTTAGTATAGAGTAAGGTCAGCAACAATATATATATGTGTGTGTATATATACATGTGAATATACTACCATTTGGAGCAAGGTAGCAACTTTAGTTACCCTTTACTTTGATTGTAGGAACCATGATGGAAGAGGAGCAAAAACTGGTTAAGGGGGGCACAAATTTGGAGGGGAGTGAGGCCAAACTTGAGCTCAGTGTGGATGAGGTGGTGGAGGAATATGTGGGGTCTTTGGGGTTCTCTCAGCTGGTGCATGTGCTCTTGGTGTCATTGGCATGGATCTTTGATGCTCAGAGTACTTTGGTGACAATCTTCACTGATGCTCAACCTTCTGCTTGGAGGTGCAAAAGTGGATTGTGCCAAGGTAACAACAACAGCAGCAGCAGCACTGGTTCAGTGTGTGAGTTGGTACCAGGGACTTGGGAATGGCTTGGTGGCCATACCAGTTCCATCATAGCAGAGTGGAATCTTGTATGTGATAGAAGGTTTCTGGCTGCTGTGCCTGCTTCAGTCTACTTCCTTGGCTCTCTCATAGGTAAATCCTCCTTGTTCTTTTGTTCTGAAAGCAATAATGGTATCATTCTATCTAAGAACTATCTAATGCATTAGTTCAAGTTTCTTGAGACAAAAGGGTGAGTTTCATTTCTTTTAACAAGCCTCATCATTCATAATTTTGTGAATCTCATTAAATATCAAGTAATAATACACATTGCTTTTGCTTGTTCTTTTGTTCTACAAGGAATCATGCTCTTTAGTCTAATTAGCTCTAATTTTTTGATACACAAAATGATGAGTTTAACTTGTCATGTAAATTGAATGTTAAATAATGCTGACATTTTTTTCTTTGTTACCCTTCGTGTACTACTCAACCATGTGCACTCTCTGCCCCACTGACCAGAACGTGTTATTTTTATCAATCTGTTTTGCAGTATTAGTTCATACAAGGGTTGCTATCTCCTTTTTTAGAACTCTTTTAATCTGTTCCAACTTTAGCCTTAATTTAGTAAAAAAACAGAGACAACACGCAACTGTATTAGAAAAATAGTTGTAAACCATTTATATATGTGAAACTCTGCAAAATGTATTTAATATGATGATGGCCCAGCAAATATTTATGGATAAATTTAGTGGATGAAAAGTTATGAGTGGTTGTCTTTGTAATGGATGTTTTATATAATAAGACTCTTCAATATATTCCATTTGGAAAAAAAATTTGTTCTCCTACTGTTTAACTTACTAACTTATTTTCTTATTATCTTGCTGTATACTAAAAGAATTTATTTTTGTGCTCAGAACAAAAAGTTCTATATTGTGAAAAATTGAAAACCACAACATTACTATCTTCTAAAATAATTACTATAAAATTCAATACAGTATATAAAAGTTCATATTATCTACCTTACATTATTTACTCATAATAAAATTCTCCGGAAAAGCCTCATATCAAGCTGTAAAATAATCCTTTTCCTGCCCAGTGTCCTTTTTTCTGTAGTTTTCTTAAAAACATGACCATTAACTATTTTTTATATAAACATGTTTTCAATTTTTCTGAAAGAAAGAAGGATTTCAGTTCATTTTTCTCACTTCAGGCCATGTCCTATACAAAGGCTATTGCTCTAGTTACTTACCTATGTAACATTTTTCTCTCTCCCATGATTTAACCTTTCTATAACCATATATAACATTCTAGGGAGAAAATTACAAAACTATAACAAGAAAATATTCTAGGCATAGATATCATAAAAAGTTTTACACTACTAATCATCTCGGAACATACTGATAAGTTTGCTGACATCAAATGACTATATAATCTGTGAATGATTGAAGGTATAATTTTTTTATACTGTCATATATTTTAAACTGTAACTAAATTTGCTAATCGTAACACCAATAACAATAATAATCTACATGCACTTGTTGCAGGGTCTGGAGTCTATGGCCACCTATCTGATACATGGTTAGGAAGAAAAAGAACAGTGCAACTTTCCTGCATCTTAACCTCCATCACAGCCTTTGCCACCTCTCTCTCTCCAAACATTTGGACCTATGCCTTCTTCCGCTTTACCAATGGCTTTGCAAGGTCAGGAATTGGCATATGCTGTCTTGTGCTCACCACAGAATCAGTAGGCCGCAAGTGGCGTGGCCAAGTAGGCCAATACGGTTTCTTTTTCTTCACCATAGGCTTCCTCACACTCCCCCTTGTGGCCTATCCAACCAGAACACATTGGAGGAGCTTGTACAAAGTCTTGTCTCTTCTTCCACTAGCATATGCTGTTCTACTCCTCCCTTTGGTCTCAGAATCCCCACGTTGGCTCCTCATAAGAGGGAGAACCAAAGAGGCCCTTCAGGTTTTGGACAGGTTTGCAAGGCTCAATGGGAAGCAAAAACTCCCCAGCAACCTCTCTTTAACCAACCCTAGTGGTTCTTCAAATGTTGCACCATGTAGTGAAGGTGGTGAAACAAGTCCAAACAATAAAGAGAACCTTTGGACCACAAAATGGGCAGCCATAAGAATGGTCACTGTTATGTTAGCTGGCTTTGGAGTAGGCTTTGTTTACTATGGAGTTCAACTCAACGTAGAAAACTTGAACTTCAACCTTTATGTCTCAGTAGCACTCAATGCTGTAATGGAGATTCCTGCTGTGGTGATTGGTACCTTTCTCCTGGGGTTTACCAATAGACGTTTGTTGTTATCTGTGTCCTCTTACATAGCTGCAGTGTCCTCTATCTTATGCACATTTTTTTCACACAAAGGAAGAACATCAAAAGTGCATAGCAATAATGGAGGTAGCTGGGGCCAGTTGATCATTGAAGCAATAGGATTCATGGGGGCTTCCACAACATTTGATATTTTGTACATATATTGTGTGGAACTTTTTCCTACCAATGTTAGGAACTTTGCTGTGTCAATGTTGCGGCAGGCCATAATGTTGGGGGCTTCTGTGGCCCCTTTGCTGGTTGTGTTGGGCCGTTTGAGTCCATCTCTTTCTTTCCTTGTGTTTGGAGGCTTTGCACTTTCTAGTGGAGTTTTGAGCCTTTGGCTACCTGAGACAAGAAATGCTCCTCTCTATGAGACTTTGAAGCAGCAAGAGGAGGAAGAGAAACACAATTGGGGGTCTCATAATGATTGTGCCCTTGAGCTAGGACAATAACTCAAGAGGGTCTTCATGTTAGTTTATATATATTAATCTAAGGTATTTTTGTACAGTATCTGATAAGATTTGACCATTTTATCAAGGTATCCTAATATGATGTGATGATAATTAAGGTAAAGTCTTGTTAGATATCTGCACGGAGATATGCATGTATGAGTTAAACTCATGTGGATTGAATTAGGGCAAAGCAAAATCACAATGTGGAAGTGGCCTCATGTTGTGTTCTAATGTAATTGCTATCATAACAGTGGCATCTGATCAGTGATGGATTCTTACTCGTTGTACTGTCAAAGAGGCAGAATATAATATGTCCTATAAAGTGTGTAGTATCATAAGATCTCTTTGAGAATATTATTATTATTTGCACACACTTTGACACTTGTGACATTTTTATGCTTCCAATGAAGCAATTTTGTTAAAGGATTTACACATCCATGTATCAATTTTGTTATTTTCTAATATTGGATACACTAATAGTTTTGGACCAATTTCTTGATTCAGTAACTGACTGATACGATTAGTTAAACGTAGGATTATATCGAGAATCAGGAAAGCAAACTCAGCAATAAATTAACAATGGTAAACGTCAATGGTTAAGAAAATAGAAAGGTTGTAAGGAGAAAAAGTATTAGATAATAGTCATGATCAATTAGCGTTTAAGGATTTTTAACTAACCTTAAATTTGTTAGACAAAAAGAAGAAATTTGCAAATTAAACATAATATACTTAACTATTTCAACCACTAAAATGTTTGTTATAGCTTAAATATTTGATATTGTAAACTTAATTATTAAATATTTTTATAACTTCTAATTGATATGAAATTTTTAACACGTTTCTTTGTGTTGAGGACATCAAACATAAAAATTCAGAAAATAATAATAAATAATATAACAAGTCCAACAAAAATAAGATAGATTCTTAATAACTTGAATTTTAAGTTTAGTTAAACTTTACAATCTATTTATATATCTAACCTATTGGGATTTATATATATATATATATATATATATATATTTTTTTTTTTTTTTTTT